>Ga0194127_10000202_pt1 | contig 95244 bp, 82 predicted proteins | sample TA2KigC100mmetaG_FD_148624 | JGI IMG/M metagenome (GOLD analysis project Ga0194127, IMG submission 148624) | Freshwater microbial communities from Lake Tanganyika, Tanzania - TA2015036 Kigoma Deep Cast 100m | ecosystem: Environmental > Aquatic > Freshwater > Lake | place: Tanzania: Lake... | reverse complement strand
AAAGAGGTGGCAGCATGGCAGAAATCCAGAAACAACAAAAATGCTAAGGTCAATTGGCAATTCACTGCCGAAAAGGCCAGGATAAAACTATCTCGTCTTTATCCGACACTTGAAAGTTGACGAGACACTACCCTTTGACGGAGTTTACACCGAGTGTGCAAATGTGATCAGACGACAGCTTCGTCATCTGAGCGTAGTACCTGTCTGCCGACAGGCAGGAAAGCATTAAAAGGCGAATCGAACACCAGATTTGTTTACTAAAAACAGGTAACTATTTATTGAATTTTGAATCATAAGGAAAAGATGCTTGTATAAAATAATTGCGAGTTGGTATAATTTCGAGGCTTAACAAATGAAAGTAATTGTTTCCTGAGTAGGTTTTTATGTAAACGTATCGTTAACCATGTTTGGAAATGAGTGAGATCATGAAATCTGGCAGCAATCTGGAGAAAATACTTCGTAACGGAAAATTTGCGGTAACAGCGGAACTTGGCCCTCCCCGGGGCGCAGACAGAACGATAATTGAAAAAAAGGCAGAGATGCTGAAAGGGTATGGCGATGCCTTTAATATTACTGATTGTCAAACAGCCGTAGTAAGAATGTCAAGTATTGCCGCCGGCAGGATTGTGCTTGATTCGGGTGTGGAGCCTATCATTCAAATGACCTGCCGTGATAGAAACCGTATTGCCATTCAGAGCGATCTTTTAGGCGCAGCGGCTTTGGGGGCAAAAAATCTGTTGTGTTTGACGGGGGATCACCAGAAGTTTGGCGATCATCCGATGGCGAAAGGAGTGTTTGACATTGATTCGATTCAGCTTATTCAAATTGCGAAAACACTCAGAGACGAGAAATTATTCCAGTGCGGACAGGAATTGAAGGCGGAGGAACCAAGGTTTTTTATCGGCGCTGCGGAAAATCCCTTTGCAGACCCTTTTAAATACCGCGCGGCAAGGCTTGCAAAAAAAATTAAGGCAGGAGCAGATTTCATTCAGACGCAAATTATTTACAACGTAAAAAAGTTTGAAGAATGGATGAAGATGGTTACCGATATGGGACTTCACGAAAAAACGTATATCCTTGCCGGCGTTGCGCCGCTTAAATCAAAGGGCATGGCAAAACATATGAAACATAATGTGCCGGGGATGGATGTGCCTGATGTTGTTATGGATCGTATGACTGCCGCCGCTGAACTGAAAAAAGGAAAGGAAGAAGGGATAAAGATTTGCCTGGAAGTGATTGAACAGGTGAGAGAATTAAAAGGAGTTGCGGGGGTGCATATTATGGCAGTTGAATGGGAAGAGGCGGTTCCTGAAATAGTGAAACAGGCCGGATTGCATCCGCGGCCTTCCGTGTAGCAGCAAGACGCAAAGAAACGGAAGTAAGCCTGCAAACGTATCAATATAAACAGACGCTGTCGAGCAATAATACCTCTGACCAGTATTTGAGGTTTTTTTGTATGTCATTTGTCGCTGCAAGGAAGGTGTTTGCTCCGCGTGATAAATAATCGTACCGGTTGCGGATATTGCCCGACAATACGGTAATAAATACAAAGGGGAGGGATTTTTTTATTTTTGCAAGAAACTCTTCTACTTCTGAATCAATTGAATCAGCGTCGATAAGTATGTTATCAATTTTGTAACCTTCCAGAACGCTCGTGGCATGTTCGGTGTCTTTCACAAAATATATTTTGAATCCCTCTTTCTTTGATAAATCACAAAAGTGTTGCTTTAGCGTTGTATTGCTGCTTACCACGAGTATCACCTGAATGGTTTTTTTCGTCAGCCTCGTGAAATCTTCAAAATTTTTCCGATAAAATATTTTTTTGTACAGCGACTCTACCAACAGGCTTATTTCTTTTTCACTGCATTCCTGGTTAAAATAGTTATCTATCTCGTAGGGAATGGCTTCCGTCAGATCATCGACATTGTTTACCTCAAGCAGAAATCCTATGTTTGAAAATTCGGCCTTAATATTTTTTATTAATTCAAAATTTTCCACCTTAGCAGTGCTAAAATCGGAAATCACAATATCACATCTTGTTCTCCGCAACAGCATAGATGCCTGTCCGGCGTGTCTTGCCTCAAATATATTGTAACCTTCTTTTGTGAGGATATCTTTCATTTGCTTAATAAGCTTTTCAAACGTTGAAACGATCAATATATTCAAGCCGGTTTTCACGGAAATGCGTTTTTTTATCAAATAACAATCTTCCCACTCCCGCCGTAATTCTTCCACTTTATTATGATCTATAGCCAGGGCGCCGACATCGTACATAACCCCTGTAATATCGGAGCACTCGACAACCCTTCTTACTTCCGCGTAAATTTGTTTTTGAGTTCTTTTGTACAAAAGGGAGTCATTTCCGTTTTCTGTTTTTTTCGATATATAATATACCTTCTTTTGTATCCCGTTTTTTTGTTGTATCTTAGAGGACAAATAGAAGGTGATTATCAGTATCGTGGAGGGCATAATGGGTTTTTTGGTGGTAAAACGTATGCCATGTTTCGAAATGTCTTTTATGAGAATCGGGATCTCTTCATGCATAAAATCGATTTGATCCCTCCTTACCGCCGAACAAATTCCTTCCGTATCCAAAACAAATCTTTCTTCTGTGCGCTTTAGGCGGGCGTTTGTTCCCTCTTCGGGGTGGAAGAAAACCACAGAGTCTTCTTTAATTTCTGAGGGCGCTTGTTTTGCCTCAGGTTCCCCTTTTTTATTCCCTTTTTCTTTTTGAATTAACTCGTTAATTAAGTTTTTTGCTTCTTCAAGTTCTTCCTGAGATAATTCCAAAAGCATTTCTTTCCATGATTTTTGCATACTTTTCTATCGCTGTAAAAAATCAGACAATGGTTTCAGTGGATAATTAAGAAAGAGAATACGGTTCGTTGAACTTGTCTATGATGTGCTTCCTTTCAAAAGAGTTATTTGTTTTGCAAGTATGCCAAGGTGTTGTTTTTCTTCGTGTATTAATTGTTTGAAGGCTTTTTTCCCTTCTTTGTTTTTCGTATGCAGCAGAGCTTCCTGGTAATAGAGGATTGCCTCTTTTTCCGCCTGTATGCCAATTTTTAAAGCATCTATATCGCTTTTTGTCTGTAAAGCAAGTTTTTTTGCCTTGTCTTTCCGGGTGAATACACCGGTATCTATGAGGTGTTTCAAATATTCCTCTGCCGTGTAATCTTCACACCCCGAAGTTTGTTCCTGAGATGAGGACAAAGAATCATAAATCCTCCGGAAGGTATCCATATGTTCCTGTTCCTCTTCCGCGAGTTTTGCGAAAATTTCTTTTGCCTTTGCGTCTTTCGTATTATCTCTCATAGTGGAATAGAACGCCAATCCTTCCTTCTCCATGTTGATTGCGATTTTAAGGGCTTCCTGATCATTAAAGTTTTCGAAATTCATAGTAAAATGATACCTTTCTCCCTGTAGTTTAAAATGTTAAGGATACAATCCCCTTACGGCAATAGCATCTGCTACTTTTTTAATGGCCAGCATCATGGCAGAAGTGCGTAAGGAGCATTTATTTTTTTGTGCGAATAAATAAACGTCATTAAATGATCTCTCAAGGAGCATCCTGAGTTTAACATTTACTTCGTTTTTGCACCAGAAATAACTTTGTGCGTCCTGCACCCATTCGAAATAGGAAACAATGACTCCCCCTGCGTTTGCAAGGATATCGGGAACAATAGTTATTTTTTTGAGGGATAATATCTCATCTGCTTCCGGGGTTGTCGGGCCATTTGCCCCCTCGACAATCAGTTTCGCCCTTATTCTGCCGGCATTTTCTTTTGTGATCTGGCTTCCCATTGCCGCAGGAATCAGGATATCACATGGCAATTCCAGCAGTTCAGCGTTGGTGATATTTTCAGCGCGGGGAAAATGTTTAAAAGAACCGTTTTCCCTGTAGTATGCCATGACGGTGTTGTGTGACAATCCCCCGGGATTGTATATTCCTCCGGTTGAATTGCTAACGGCAACTATCCTGCACCCCATTTCTTCAAGAAATTTTCCGGCGGCAGATCCGACATTGCCATATCCCTGGATGACTACTTTCTGGTTCTTTAATGGTTTTTTGTTTTGTCGTATTGCGCTTGCAGTGGTATAAGCTATGCCAAGTCCGGTTGCATCTGCCCTGCCCAAAGAACCGCCGATATTCAAAGGTTTTCCGGTGACAATTCCCGGAGAACAAAATCCTTTATTCATGCTGTAGGTATCCATCATCCATGCCATGGTTTGTTCGTTTGTGTTGACATCCGGCGCGGGGATGTCCATGTCTGTGCCTATAATCGGCTGGATAGCGTAGGTATAGCGGCGGGTGATTCTTTCCAGTTCGCCGGGGGAAAGTTTTTTAGGATCGCAAACAACGCCCCCTTTTGCTCCGCCAAAAGGAACATCGGTCAGGGAACATTTCCATGTCATCTCCATTGCCAGCGCCTTTAAATCTTCTAAGGTAAGTTCAGGATGATACCGGATTCCTCCCTTATAAGGTCCCCTGGCAGAACAGTGTTGAACGCGAAAACCCTCAAATGAAGCTATTGTTCCGTTATCCATTCGCACAGGAACAGAAACGGTAAGAATCCGGGAAAAATTTTTCAGCATCTGATGAATATCTTCCGGAAGGTTCATCAGTTTCGAGACATTATTGAATTGTGTCAGCGCCGTTTGCCACGGGTTATTTATTTTTGGCTTTTTTGGCATTTTACACGATATCCGTTATTTCTTAAAAAGGCCGTTTACCGTATGATTCCGCGGTCCATTTTTTAACAAGGGCATTTTCCGTGTTATAAATATTCATTGCAGTCAGAGGCGGAAAGTAAATATTAATTGCCACTAATTCATCATTATGCGCATTTGAGACGCGATGAATGGTCGAAATATCAATGTAGGATACCTCATGTATTAAAAACGAGTTCTTTGCGGAATGTACAATCATACCTGATGATAAATGTTTGTCAAATAATTCTTCCGTCATAATGCCTTTATAAATAAAGGCAATGCCGGCAGAACCTCCGTGGTCATGGATAGGGGTGTATTGCCCGGATTTAAAACACAACACGACTATTTCACATTTGGCGCTAACATGAAGAACATTTCTCTTATATTCATAATCGGAAAATAATATGTATTCATCCACAGACAGCCGTTTACGGGAAAATTCTGCAATGATGTTCCTTAATTCCTTTTCAGAAGGAATCTCCGGAAGTGATTCACACTGTGCAATGAATTTGTTTAGAGAAGGATTCATAGTGTAGTATGCTATTGTGCCGAAAACCCTCCGTCGACAAATATGACTTGTCCGGTGATATAGTCAGATGCTTTTGAAGCAAGGAAGACGACCGTTCCGGAGAGATCCGAAGGCTGACCTATTCGCTGCAAAGGGATTTTCGAAATAATGGACTGTTTTATCTTTTCGTCTTTTAGCATTTCCCTCGTAGTTTCAGTTTCCAGGGAATAGGGAGCGATTGAATTGACATGTATGTTGTATTTTGCCCATTCAACTGCCAGGGCTTTTGTTAATTGTATTACCCCTCCTTTGCTGGCGCAGTATGCCGAAGACCGGCCTGCGCCCAATACCCCCAGGGCAGAGCTGACGGTGATTATTTTCCCGCGCTTCCTTTCTATCATATGTTTTCCCGCAGTTTTCGTGCAGAGATACGTGCTGGTGAGATTTATTTCCATCATTTTATTCCAGTCGGTTAATGAAAAATCCTGCATTGCGCCGCCAATGAAGGCGCCAACATTATTTACCAGGATATCTATAGTCTTAAATTCAGTTAAAACCATTTCAACCATTTTTGCCACATCTTCGGGTTTTGTCACATCAGCGGCAATCGGAACGGATTTTACGCCGCAAGCTTCTATTTCTTGCGCAGTTTCTTCCACATCGGAAAACGTACGGCTTGCAACCGCCACGTGTGCGCCGGATTCAGACAGGGCCAATGCCATTGATTTTCCAAGCCCTTTCCCGGCGCCGGTTACAAGGGCAACTTTATCGTGTAAATTAAATAGTTCCACACACATATACACCGCCTATATGCAAAAAATTGATCAGTTTTTGCTAAGAATCAGAGTCCTTTTCCTGTTTAAGAAGCACGCTGCCTAAATAATAATTAACCTGACGGGTCTCGGAATCGCTTAATAACTGAGGGTCAAATGTCCTCATCATTTCGATCACCTTTATCCATTCTGATTTTGTTCGTTTCTGCTGAAATACGCGTTCAAGCGTGTGGCACAAATGGCACTTGTTCAGGATTATTTTCATGCCTGTCTGAATATTCATTTCTGCCTCATTAATGCCAAGATTTTTTACTAAAAAACCCAGCGCCTGCAATTCTTCCAAATCGCTCAAACGAGACGGATCCTTTGCCCTCATGCGTGCAACATACTCCCTCCATTCGGATTCTGTTTTTAGATGTGAATATACTCTTTCCAGTGAATGGCAACTGATGCATTTCGTCTGTACCACTTTTCTTCCTTCGCTGATGTTTACCTTTACCTGGCGGCCTTGTTGTAAAAGCACTATGTAGTGGCTGCGTGCCAGCGTAAGGAAAAAATACCCGCCGCTCATTATAACCGTTAAATAAACGGCGATCATTACAATCATTCCGTATATTGGCAGGCGCTGATAATATTTTTTAAAACCGCGGACAACACAAACCTTTGCAACGAGCAGCGGGAAGATCGCGAGGCCAAGATACGCATGGACAACGTCTTTTGCCGACCAGGTAACGGGATCGCTTGTGATTTTCAACGACATTACATAACATATGAAAAGATACAGCGCAAAGAAGGCATAGCCTGCAATGCGATGTGCCCATCGGAAAAAATCCGGATACGATGTTTTTTTGTTTCTGCCGGATAAAATAATAATAAATGTAACCGCAATAATACCGATGAAAAGAAGGCCAAAGGCAAGTAAGGAAGTTATCGTGGGTTTCATAGAGACTGCTTGCTCCAAAAGGTTAATTTATTTTTATTTCTTCGATATTAAAATCGCTATCTAAGATTTTTTCCTTAAATTGAGTAATATCAGTTTTGTTTTCAATGAAATGTCCCAGTTCGTATGCGTTTTTTGTTTCCCCGAGAAAAATAGCGCCAATGAGGATTCCTTCCCTGATAAAAAGTTTTTTATATACTTTATTAGCAGAATTTTCAACCTTGAGGTGCTCAACAGTATGGTCTTCCGTTGAAATATTGCCGATGGAGATCAGATGAATGCCTGCCACTTTTAATCTGGTTGAAGGTATGGTGCCTTTGTAGGGGATATGGCCTCCTGCCATATTTGTGCCCGCAATTACCCCTTGTGTATGAGCGGCAGGCCAAATGCCGTATGTTATATTCCTGTGTTCAGCAACATCACCAGCAGCGTAGATATTCTTCATATTTGTTTCCATATAATCATTTACGAGGATGCCTTTATTGATTGATATCCCGGCATCCTGTGCCAGTGCGCAGGAAGGCACAATGCCCGCGGAAACTAATATGAAATCGCCTTCCAAGGCGGCTTTGTTCTTTAATTCCAAAACTTTTTTATTTTCTTTTCCTTTTACTTCGCTTAATCTTGCTCCAAGGATGAATGACAGGCCAAGAGCTTCCATTTGTCCTTGTAAAATTCCGGAACCTTCGCTGTCCAGTTGTTTTGGCAGCAATCGGTCAAAGTATTCAACTATGGTAACGGAGAGACCTAATTTTCTGAGTCCGTTTCCCGCTTCGAGGCCTAATAGACCCCCTCCGATAACGATAGCGGACTTTGAATATTCCGCCTGTCTGGCGATGAGGTTAACATCTTCAATTGTCCGTAAGGTAAAAATTCCCCTACCCTTGTCGATTCCCGGAACGGGAGGCAATGCGCCTTTGCTGCCGGTGGCAAGAAGCAATGTATCATACGGAAAACAGGATTTGTTTGTAAGGGTGATGATTTGTTTTTTTGGGTCTATATAATTAACCGTGTGGTTGAGATATGTTTGTATGTTGTTTTTTTGATACCATGCCTGATCGAAAACAAAAGTTTCCCCGATGTCTATTTCCTTTGCCAGTAATTCAGGAAGTCTTGGCTTAGAATAGAAAAGATACCCTTCATTGGTAAAAATTTTTATCTCCGGGGAAGAGTCAAACCTCCGGATAGTTTTTGCTGCCTGAACTCCGGCAACTCCATTGCCAATAATAACATGTTTTGTATTCAAATATTTTAACGTTTAGGAATTTCAAACTGTTCATGTAGCAGGCAAGGCGCGCCTTGCCGCTACGTTGGTAAAAGTTGCCAAAGGCCCGATTAAAGGAAACCATTTATGAGATAAATATAGTTAAACAAAGCTGGTTTTCGATTAGCCTTTTAATGCTTCGACTCCGCTCAGCATGACTCCGCTGTCATCTGAGCACATTCGCACACTTAGTGTAAACCCCGTCGAAGGGTTGTGTTTCTGACTAAAAACTTATTTGATATTTCGAAACACTTTCGCATTTTAAAAAAGACTTCGATTTCCCTTATTTTATAATGTACCTCTAATATTGAAGCTTGGAGCAAATTTCACCTCCATTAACTCCGCACTTTAGTGCGGAGATATCCACAATAAATACGCCGGCTTTAGCCATGACCTTCTGGTACAGCGAAAGATATTGGACTAACTTTACCTCAGGGCTGAAGCCCATGATTATTTCCCCCCATAACCCCATGCTGAAGCATGGGGTTAAGACATGGGCAATTTTTCAAAAAATTAAAGTGTTCCGATATTTCGAAAACCAGATTTATTGTATCACTTTAGCTTTTTGAAAAAACATGATTTCTCAGCTATTCTGCAACCCTGACAGGGTTCTGAAACCCTGTCAGGGTTAAACCCGTAAGCAAGATTTACCTTATGTTGTCACAGTTTTTCAAAAAGCTAAAGTGATACGATTTATTTGACTAGAAATTATGTAATATTTTAGCTTTCTGAAAAATTCACGGGATAGAAAAATACCGTGTAGCCCCGTTAGTTGTAGTTAAGGATGGGCATTGCCCACCGTCTCACGTTGCTTGCAGAAACACATAGCAATGCCTACCGGCAGGCAGGCGCCTCTATGTTTGGTGGGCAATGCCCACCCTACTCTGTTAAAAATTGCCGAATGTCGAATTAAAGGAAACAATTTATGAGATAAAGAAATTATGCAATTATTACGTTTATCTGCCGAAATTAATGCCAATCTCCTCTGCCGTTTTTACCAGCCCTGTTTCCGTAGGCACTTTTTTTTGCCCGCCGACAACATTAATCAGCGAAACGGAGTCAATGTTTTGTCCTTTTAAGCACACCATTTTTCCGAACTGATGATTGACCGCCAACTCGACTGCTGCAACACCAAATCTGGTGGAGAGTATCCGGTCAAATGCATTCGGCGATCCTCCCCTTTGCAGGTGGCCAAGGGTGGTAACCCGCACATCTATTCCGGTATTTTTTTTGATTTGCATTCCAACCTTGTTTCCTGCACCTCCAAGGCGTTCAGCGCTCCCGCCTTCCTCCGCAGGTTGCAAAATCATCAATGTGCCGTCTATTTCCTTTGCTCCTTCTGCTACAACAACAATGCTCGACCGGCAGCCTGTATTATTCCTGCGGAGAATTTTCTGGCATACCTGCTCGATATTATAAGGAATTTCCGGGATAAGTATGACATCAGCTCCTCCCGCGATTCCCGATGCAAGGGCAATCCATCCCACATATCTTCCCATAACTTCCATGACCATAACCCGATGGTGGCTTTCCGCGGTGGAATGCAGCCGGTCTAACATTTCAGTTGCAATTTCAACTGCGGTGCTAAACCCGAAAGTAACGTCTGTGGCAAGAATATCGTTGTCTATTGTTTTTGGCACGCCTATAATCGGACAGCCCAAATTATAGAAATGAGACGCAATGTGCAAGGTTCCATCGCCGCCAATGACTATCAGGGCATCCAATTCCAGCAATCTTATTCTTTCTATGACGTCGGCAGAGACGTCTTTTATTTCTGTTTTTTCGTTTATTGTTATTCGATATTTAAAGGGATTCGCCCGGTTAGACGTGCCAAGTATGGTTCCTCCGACATGAAGAATGCCTCTGCTGTTCCAGGGAGTCAATTCTCTTGTTTTGTCAGGCAACACCAGGCCATCGTAACCGTCTTCTATTCCTATAACGGCAATATTATGTTTTTGGACGGCAGATTTAACTATTGCCCGGATAACGGCATTCAGGCCGGGACAATCACCCCCTCCGGTTAACACACCAATTTTTTTAATGTTGTGCGGCATAAAAACTATCGTAATCAGATGAAAAAAAAAGAACACCTCTTCATTCTCTGTTCAAAATGAAAGAGAATGAAGAAGTGATAAACATGGTATCAATGTATAATCGCGTCCGTTACCGTTGTTTTTTTGTTAATTTCCTTACATACTTAGCAAGCGCCTCTATTTCTTCAGGAGTTAATTTTTCATTCCATTTTGGCATTTTATTCTTTCCATGCGTGATAGTATGAAGAATTTCTTCATCTGTTCTGGAATTTTGCCAGTTTGGATCGCGGAAGTCGGGCGCTTTTAATGCTTTTCCTCTTTTGTTTGCTTCACCAGTCAGTCCGTGGCACTTTGCACAATGATATTCAAACAGTTTTCGTGCGTTTATGGTCTTTTCTTCTCCATGAGAAGGAGAAATAATGAAGAAACCTGCAAGCAGAAATAAGGCGGAAAAAATGAAAACAATTCTTAATCCATTTTTTTTCTTATATGCCATAATGACTACATCCTCCTCCTGGTGCAAAATTTTTCAGTACAATTTACTCTTTAAAACTTCTGATAACAGGAACCAACGCCTTGATTTCATCAGGAGTCAGTTTCTCCTTGAAAGGCATCATCATTTCCGGCGTGCCTTCATTTATCTGTTCGATTATTCGTTCATCAGTCGTTTTTGCCTGCCATTCAGGGTCGGCAAATTTGCGTGCGCCAAGACCTGTGCCGAGATCTGTCGGATTTCCATCCACACCGTGACAGGTTTTGCAGTGTTGTAAATATATTTTCATGCCATCAACATTCGAGGCTTTTGAAACGGCTGTGCCGGAAAAAAATGCGCCTGTGCCAAAAGCAACGGAAAATAAACCAATGCTCAAAAGACGTGTATTTCTCATTTTTCTTCCTCCATAAAAATAACCATGAGAATTTACTTTACGAATATATTACTTCGCGGGACTTAATCTTCATATGCAAGAACACGTATTATTCCCATCGTATCACCACTGGTATTGGTTATGCTATCAGAAACTGAAACTACTTTTGTAATATTGTTTTGCTGCAAAAAATTATTAACCTCTTTATCCAATTCCACAAGTTCATTGTGGACATGAAATATTTTCAGAGGAGAAGTAAATGTTTTCACTTTTGTCATACTAGCGCTCCTTGTAAAAAAATTATTTAGTGACAGTTACTTCTTTTGTGCCTTCCCATATGCCATGGAGATTGCACCGGCTGAATGCCCTGAGTGTTCTGGCTCCTTCATGATGCAAGACTACGGAAAGAGAGATTTCCGGCTTTGTCATTTCTGCGGTAAAATCCACTCGTGAAAGATAGATATGCCCGCAGTATACATCGATAAATTGTATGAAATGTCCATTTTCCATTACATGCGGCGCTTCGCCTACTTTTATAGTTACCGTGAAGGGTTCCCCGGCTTTTATCTTTGCGGGCACAGTAATTACGGGCACATGTTTTTTGGCCGTTTCCGCCGGCCCTGTTTTTGAGGTGTTTATTTGACAAAATAATCCTGGTTCAGACATAACTTTTTTCCTCCGTACATTAAGGTATTAAGAGATACTAACCACAATAAATAAAAAGGATAATTATTTATTATCCTGCACAATTTTTATTGCTTTTACAGGACACGCAATGATGCACAGTTCGCAGTGATCACATTTGTGCTGAATTATTTCTGCCTTGTCCCTCTTCATGATAATTGCCTTTGTGGGGCATGCATATAAACACTCTTCACATCCGACACATGCAGCTTTCTCCACAATAATCATATTTTTCCGGTCTTTTATGAATATACTTTTACGTAAATCGGTGATGCGTGTTAAGCTTCTTTGACTTTAATTTTCCCCGGTTTTTAAAAGAGAATACAAAAAGGTTTTCTAAAATAATGGATTACGCAATCTATTTTTTTAGATACCCTATTATACTTTCCGGCGCATTCTCCTTATTAAAAATGAATGCGTTTATCATTGTTAACTCAAAAGTGGCATACGATTACAACAAATCAGAATAACACATTCAGGAAAACATGATACGCAAGAACGGAGCAATCGTTTCCTTAGTAATACATAGTATGCAATAAGAATGCCGGCAAAAGACATCTGCGATATACTTTTGCCTGAGAGTATTTTATCCTTACCTTTGAAAGGGAATCAATGCCCTCTTTTGGGTAGTAATCCAATTCTATCAGCACCATGCCGTTTTTGTCTTCTCTGAAGGTTTTTATTTCCTATGGTAATTTCGGCAAACGTCAGGCTTTAACAAACCGTTTACCGGAAAGCTGTTTTACCAATTTTTTGATTTCCAGGATCATTAAGGTGCTTGAAACGATGGATGAGGGGAGATTGGTGGATTGAATAATTTCATCAATATATAACGGGGCGCTGGATAAGAGGGAAAAAACCTTTTTTTCATGTGAATTGAGCAAGAGATCCCTTGGATCATTTGTGGGGGATTCATTGTCGGCAGGGCATAAGGTATCTGCGATTGGCCCAAGTTCCTGAATGATATCGGTAACGTCTTCCGTTAGTTTTGCGCCTTCTTTAATCAGTTTGTTTGTGCCGCGGCTATATACGCTGTCAATGTTTCCCGGCAAGGCAAATACTTCTTTTCCTTGTTCCAACGCCCATTGGGCGGTGATAAGAGAGCCGCTTTTCAGTGTTGACTCTATCACCACCACGCCTAATGACAAACCGCTGATAAGCCTGTTGCGTGGCGGGAAATTGCGGTAGTCCGGAGGGGTGTTGATCGGGAATTCCGATATGAGCGCCCCGTGTTGGATGATCTCCTCCGCTAACGCGGCATTTTCTTTCGGATACATAGAGCCTAATCCGCAGCCAAGAACTGCAATAGTCCTGCCATTTGAGCTTATTGCTCCCCGGTGTGCCGCAGTATCAATTCCCCTTGCCATGCCGCTTATGATGCAGAATCCTTTTTGCGCCAACTGGCGGGCAAAACGCTCTGCCTGTGAAAGTCCGTAATATGTGCATCGCCTTGCTCCCACAATCGCAAGGGCAATAACATCGGTTTCCGCCAACGTGCCCTTTATGTAAAGGACGAGAGGGGGATCGTAGATATTTTTCAGATGCTGCGGATATTCTGCGCTTGTATAGGGTACGATCCGTATGTTGCTTTTTTCCGCCAACTCCATTTCACGGTATATATCGGCGTGCTGAGATTCTTCCAGTATAGAGATTGCTGTTTTCTCCCCTATGCCGGGCAGTTTTTCCAATTCGGTTTTGGACGTTTGAAATGCTTCGGTTACAGCGCCAAATCTTTCGACAAGGGTTTGGTATGTTTTTACCCCGATGCCCTTTGTCATATGAAGGCGCAAAATGGCTTCAAATTCAGTCAAAGTTCTTTCCTTTAATTAAAGGGAAAAGGGTTTTAAAGATTTCTCCATATAAAACCGGAGACTCACTGCAATAAATGCATTTCTGAATTTACAGGAAACAATTTAAAGCGGTTTATCCAATACGCGGTAGAGAATTTCTTCATTTACCTTGTCAGAGATTATAACCTCGCCAATTTTTATCGGGAGAACAAAACGGAGCTTCCCGGAAATCGTTTTCTTGTCGGTATACAGCGCTTTTATAAGCGCCTCTGATTTCAAACCGGTTTGAATGGACACGCCGAGGTTTTTGATTAACGATAGCTGCCGGTCGAAAACAGATCTATCCGCAAGGCCAAGTTCCATTGCTATTTTTGTGGCATAAAGCATTCCTACAGCAACAGCCTCTCCGTGTCGGTATCGTTTGTAATGGGTAACGGTTTCTATGGCATGGCCTATGGTATGTCCGTAATTTAATATGGCGCGAAGGTCATTTTCTTTTTCGTCCTGTTCGACCACGCTGGCCTTTATCTGACATGATGCGGCAATGATTTTAAGCAATGCTTCATCCTTTAACTGGAGAATATCAAAAATTGATTTTTCCAGGAATGCGAATAATTCCGCATCCTTAATAACCCCGTATTTGACTACTTCAGCAAGTCCGGCAACCATTTCTTTCGACGGAAGAGAGGAAAGGGTGTTTGTGTCGATGAATACCGCTTTTGGCTGGTAAAAGCACCCGATCATGTTTTTCCCTTTCGGGTGATTGACGGCTACTTTTCCGCCAATGCTGCTGTCTACCTGTGCGAGGAGGGAGGTCGGAATCTGTATATAAGGAATGCCGCGCATAAACGTCGCTGCGATAAAGCCGCTTAAATCTCCCACAACACCGCCTCCCAGGGCAACGATCAGTGATTTTCTGTCGAGTTTATGGTCAAAGCAGTGATCATACAGCAGCCAGGCGTTTTCTATATTTTTTTGATCCTCGCCTGGCGGCAGGGAAAGCAGTTTTACATCAAAATCGTTTTGCCGTAAGCTTTCAGCGACTATTTCTCCATAGATTTTTTCAATGTTTGTATCTGTTATCAGGAGTGTTTTGCAAGGCGCTTTGTCTTCTGCGATCATTTCTCCTGCTTTTGCAATGAGATCTTTGCCTATATGGATATTGTAGCTATTCGCGGGAAGATGTACGTGGATTGTTTTCATATATTTTTGTCCATAAAGATGTAAGGTGCTATTTTTTCTCAAATATTTTTTTCATTTCAGAAAGGGCTTTTGAGACTCCTTCCTTTGCCGTTTCTTCAACCTCTTTTACTTTGCCGCCTATCGAACCGGCGCCGCTTTCCAGCAATTTGCCTGAACCGGTAACCGCTTCAATTACAGCGTCTGAGAGCGCGACGAACACTTCCTGAATAACTTTGGCAAAATCCGTCCCGCCGGAATCTTTTCCGATATTGTCAAACTGAAGGGATTTCAGCGGGATATCCAGTGTTTTTCCCTGCAATAATGTAGCGCTTAACCGGATTTTTCCGTTCATCAACTGAAGGGTATCAATCTGCACCGTCTTTGCCGGTTTGGATCCGGCAGGAGAAGGCGCTTCTCTTCCTGTTTGCGATGGTGAGGAAAAAGCCATCACGTTCTTTTTTATTATGCCGATATTGCTTCCTGCAAGAGATGTCTCGTAGGTGATTTCAGGATTATCAATAAGGATTTCCCGAATAATGATATTGCCGGAAAAAACCGACATGGGCCGGATAGAAATTTTGATTTTTCCCATAAAAAAAGCAGAAGGGGTATTAAAACCTTCAGGGTTGCCCACCATAAGGCCGTGCAGTTCTCCGCGTCCTGAAAAAAAGGATACCTTTGCTTTTTCCAGAGTAATCGGTGTTTTGGTCATTTTCGGTCCGAATGTTTCAACGCTTTTTTGAATGATGGTATTGATGAAAAGAGAGAAAAATATCAAAACTGCAAGGATTGTTGACGGAATAGCGATGAGTGGAATTTTAATTATTTTTTTCATGGTTTCACCACTTCTTCTGGAAGAGGCATTTTTGGGTAAATTGCAAAAATAGTTTAACCGTCGAGCACGGGTAATCAAATGTTATTATTGTAGATTCTTATATAATGTTTTTCCAATTTTTTTTGTATGCGGCGTACAGAGGAAGTGTTTTCCATTTTAAAAAGATGTTTGCCCCAGCCAAAGAACACACGTGTGGAATAATGCAGTCTCAAACAATTGAATAGAGTGTATAAAAAAATTTATTCTTTGATTATTAAGTGCGTTTTTTACAAGAAGGAAAAATTTATTTTTAAGAATTGTTGTGTGATACCTTGAGATGATTATTTTATTTCAATTTTTGCTAAACTGCTTTTATACTCAAAATCCCTGATGGACAATTGCTGCCGGATAATCGGCATTAGCTGTTTAGCAGGATACAGGCAATATTCAATAGAACTATTTTCCAAACGAAATACTTTCAAAAACTTCTCCGTGTAATCCTTCAGGATCATTTGTATGCCGGATTTCAGAAATCATGCTGTCTAATGGTAGTTTAAGGCGATCTGACGTCAGTTTTGGAAAATTTTTTCCCATACCCGGCGCTAATAAAAGCTTTTCCAATTTTCCGTGTGCTGTTTACTCTTCATCAAAAATTGAAGTTTTGTAAATTATTTTATTCAAAAGTTCATTTACCAAAAGTATTTCCTTAGAAGTAGGTCTGATACCTTCCTTTAATTTTCTTCCGAGATTGTGAACAGCATTGGTGAAATAATCAGGAATCTCGTCGTTCTCCTTGCAATATTGGTAAATTACTTTCCATTTTTGTGTGCTTATATTTTTAATTGTCGCCGCTATTTCCTTAAAATTTGAATTTTCAACTTCTGCATCACTTATCCTGCGCCGAGGTCTTGTTTCCGGACTAACTAAATCCTCCGGTGGTATCGGAATTGGGGTATTCTTAAATTCCTCTTTCATTGTAAACCAACAATCCTGCTTTTTTCCCCACTCTCCGAACAAAGCGCCCGGAGCAGAGTTCTTAATGAAATTTTCAACTAAACGCATTAAATCTCTTAAAGTACTTTGAAGTCCCTCTGATATGGATTGGTTTATCCATATTTTATAAAGATCTAATTTATATTCAGTTAAATAACCTAACAAAGAAATTGCATAAGGAACCGTTATGTACCGAAGGTCGCCTATAGCATTAGGTTTCACACCATATAACTTTTCTGCTGTCCTGAACAGGATTGCTTTTGAAACAATATCCTCAAAATATATATTGTCAGGCTTATCAATAAGATTGTTATTAAGGAATTGCGCATAGTTCTTCTGATTGCCCTGAACTACAAGATGAGGACCGATTCTTAATTTATTTCCATCGTAAATCTCCCGGTATGCATTTACATACTTCGCCAAATCTTCCTTGTTAAACATTTGCTTTTTTGGATTCTTCAAGTCAAAGGCTTTTTGTTTCGCCTTAGTAAAACCCTCTTTAATTCTAGCATTCTTATACTGACCTCTTGCTCTTTCATAGAACCATCTTGTTTGATTAATCTGCCCTGTTACATGTGGTGTAAAAATGGTGCGTGATAATTTTTCCAGTTCAATGTGATACGGTATGTTTGAACTCAGATCAGAAACAGACACCTTGTTTTGTGTGTTTGCATATTCTGATATTCTTGAAACAATTTTGCTAAAATCGTTTCTGTTTTTAACTACGGTCAGTTTCACCTGCACAAATACTCCTGAAATATCCGCCTTGTCTTTTTTAAATGTATGATAAATTGATGCTGTTGTCTGTCCTCCGTTCACAATCTGAAAGTCCTTAACTTTTGAAATAAGATATCCTTTTCCATCTTCTGATTTTGCAATTTCAATCTCTTCAGCAGTTACAGCAATTCCATTGTTGAAAGCAAGAAACATGTGTGGTTCTTCATTTATGGTTTTTCGCATTCCCTTATTAATCTTGCCAGTAAATTGCAGAAACGAACGAACATTTTGTTCTAGCAAACGTGAACCATATCTTTCATAAATTGTTGTTAGTGCTGCCCCTGAAATGATAGCAAGATAAGATTGATACTGGTCGTTTTCTGATGGTGAAATAATACAGGGGATATCAAAGCCATCTTTTTTAAAATCAATTTCAATCGGAATATGAGATTTTTCTGTAATATTGTAAAGATACGACAGGTCAATGACACGAAAGAAAATCGGATAACCGGCAATATTTTGATTTTCAGGAATTTCACCCGGATATAAGGCATCTGTAAGGATGATGGCATTTACTCTCACCAGATTTTCCGTTAAATCCTCGGATGTGCTTAACATGTGGGCGAAATCAAATATCTGCGAAGACTCCTCAATTTCATTTACATAATCTTTGCACTTTGCTTTACGGAAAAAGTTTGTAATTCTTTTTGCTGCTGTATCTATCTCCTCTTTTGCAAGTCTCGTTGGCTCATCTTTTCCTTTGTAAATGGTTATGAATAAATCAATAGTTTCATAGTTGTCTGGCTCTGCGTAAGCATTTATCTTATGCTGGTTTTTTGTTCCCAGATGTCCTTCGTCATGTGCCACTCGTGCATTTTCAGTTTCACCTGCATCAGCAAGTAAGTCAACTGCCGTCTGTGTAAAAATCTGTTCAAGTATTCCGCCTTCTTCCTCGGAGACCTGTGTTGATTTTAAATCTTGAATCAGCGATTGATAAAATCTTTTCAGTTCGGTATCTTCTATTGAATCACTCATGAGAACATTAAAGTCTGAAATACTTGCTGTTCCGTTCTGATGAAATCAGAACATTGCGAAATAACAATAGAATAATTTACATCGCCAACGCCGTTGCGAATATCCCTCTCCTCAATCCTCGGGAAGTCATTTTCTACTTTGTAGAATATATCCTGCCTAATGAAATATCCGGTGTGTTCGTAAAGATGCCGGTGCTGGTCAAAATATCCTGCTTCAAGTAATTTGTTTTTGAAACGATTTAGGGAATTGAAATCAGTACTTAAATATTCTGAAACAGAATCAACAATTTGATTTAATGTTTCGCCCGATTGTTGTCTTGCTTCCAATGAAAGATGATAGAGAAAAAGATTTACCAGATTGCTTGTGTCAAGTTGTCTTTCGCTGCTTATGTGCACTTTCTGATGATTGTTTTGGTGAGTTGTTTTTATCTCAACGCTCCATGTTCCTGACTGAAAATCCCTGATTTGTTTTTCTGAGCCAACCCAAGAATTAATAACGTTTAGATAATCAGAATTAGATTGAAGAAACTTCCTCAGAAAATATATTTCACCGTAAAATCCCCTTTGTTCTTCAGGTGTTAGTCCTTGTTGTTTGAAACGCTCAAATAAGCTTTGCCACTTGATTAAACGATTGGAGTAATTTTTTAAAATTGCTTTTATGTCAGATTCATTTATGACTGCTGCAAGAACATCAGCAACCAAGGTGTCAAACACATCTTTGAATTGCTTGTCAACCAGAACAAGATTCAGCAATAAATATTTTGAATCATCAGGATCGTAAATTTTATCAAACTTCAACCCTCTGAACTCATAGCGGAAATTAAATTCCTTACCGATTGTAAACGGTGCTTTGAGAATAAGCATCCGGTGTGTTTCAGGAAATTTCACTCCCAGAAAAACATCACACTTACTTGTGTCTGAATAACGCAACTTAAATAGTCCAGGCACTGCTGCACTGTTGGCTTCAAGTTGTTTCCATATTTGTTTAATCCGTTCCTTCATTTTCGTCTTGTTGGTCAAGTTTATCAGGATATTCATATTCTTTCCTGAACTGTTCGTTCACTGCATATTCAATTTTCTCATCGTTTTCAATCTCAGGAAAACTTATGGCAATACCAATGATTGGTTTCTCAGAAATTTTCCTTGAAACAATATCTCCTGTTACTGGGTCTTTCCTCTCAACATTATGATTCATCGGGTAGATGAAAAGAAAACCATTCTTGTCGTTTCGTATCCACTTAATTCTTTTGCGGCTTGGAATATCAGGATAAGCCCTCTTTTCAGATTTGTCTTTGTCCTCTAAATCATAATCTGTTTTGGTTGCAGTTAAAGCATTTTCAATCTCTGTTTTTGAAAGGTCAATCAATTCATGTTTGTGGTCAGTTATGTTATACTTGGCAACTTCATAGGTTGAATCATCATTGCTAATATTTGTTCTGTTTGTTAAGCCAACTTCTTCTGAAATTCCTTCGAAGCGAAACTTATTCTTTGGAGTAGAATTATTTATCAATGCTACAGTCCAGTTTGTAAGATTGTGATTCTTCACCTGAGCATTGATGTAATCAACGATTTTGTTTGTGTCAATTACAGCTTCATTGATTTTATATTTCTGTAAAAATGAAGTTACCAGGTTATGATTGTTTTCACCCTGCCAAACATATTTCTGCAAATTGTTTTCTGAATTTGGTAAAGTAGATACAGGATTTCTCAACGCCAGAATTAATTCATTGACAGCATCAAAGTTCTTTCCGAAAGAATTTTCATCAATCTTAAACTGATAGGTTTGTTCAAGTTCACCTGAGTAACTCAGCTGCATCAAATGATGATACTTGAATTTAAGCGGTGAGGTAATTTTCAAAACACCAGGATGTGTTCTCACTTTCAACCCAAACTCTCTCGGAGTTTTGTTTAAGAGGAACATATAATCAAAATCTCTTCTCATTTCTTCTGATGCAATCGTAATGTGCTTATACCAATTGTTCAATTCCTTGCTTGTAAAAATTCTGCATAGGTCAGCATATCCTGGTCTGTAGCCAAACCATCTTCCCATTTGCATGAGGGTGTCATACATCTTGGAAGCACGCAAGTAATAACTTACTGTCAGTCCTTCTAAAGTCAAACCTCTTGAAAGCTTATTTCCGCCAACTGCAATTACAGAAAGAAATTTTCCTTGTTGTTCAGAATAGAAATAATCCAGAGGAGAAATATTCTTGTGATTCAGTTGCTCAATATTCTTATCTCCGTGAACGGCTCTCACTTCCATTTTTGCAATTGCAGGAAATATTTCCTTCTCAACATCTTTCCATAAGATTGGAATAATATCAGGGTCTTTATAGATATGCGAATTGTCAATCACCTTCTGAGTTGTTGAAACAAACTCCTTATTCCAGATTGCCTCCAGATTTTTCATAACATTTCCGGATTGCAATTCAATCTGATTCTGGAAAGATTTCAATTCTGCATCTACAAGCGATGCGATTTTATCTTGCCATAAAATATATCTTGATACATGTATAAGCATTGAATTGTGAGAATTGATTTGACCTCTCACTCTCCTTGCAGCGGTTGAGAGAACAAAGCACATCAAAGCATATCTCAAACTTACTGGTATTTCATCAGGAAGAGAATCTCCTTTTTTGTGTTTGTCAGGAACAAAAGATTTTGTTGCAACGAATTCCTTTTCAACTCCAGCAATAAGATTTTGTAATTGCTCTTGTGCATTTGAAGCACTGAATACCTGATAATCTTTTGCAAGTCGGATTAATGGCAATGGTTCTTCTGCCTTCTCTGAAGAATTGAAAGGCGGCAATCCAAAAACTTTTGCCGGACCAATATAATTGGATGGTGCAGGAAGGTTGATAATAAAATCTTTCGGAAATAAATCCTGCCCGACTGAAAATTCAAACTCTTTTATTGTCAGGTCTAATCCTTTAAAAGATTTTTCTTCAAGAATGGGAATGAAAATATTTGCAAAGGGTGTTGCAGTGTAGCCAACATAAGCACTTTGCTCAAACAGCGAAAGCAATGCTCTGATGCATCCATTAATTGTGGAAACATTTTTCTTGCTCACATTGATAGAAGCGTTGTCTGCCTCATCATCAATTACCAAAATGGGTGTGTTACGAATTACAACTTTTCCATCTGGCATTTTATCACCTGATAGAGATAACCATGTAATAAGGTTCTTTAGAATTGAACCATTTTTCTTTACAACTGCTACAACAGGGTCTGAACCTTTGATACTGACACGAATTGAATCTGCTACATTCCGATTAAAATCTCCATTCACTTCTTCAATTTCACATGAAGTCAGAGAATGTGCAATTAAATCCTTCTTGTAAAGTCCTACACCTACAAGGTCATTGTTTCGGAAATTTCTCAATCCTCCTTTTGTCGTTCTCCCGATAAACCCTTCATCAATTCTGATTTGTGTTTGGCTTCTAAGTAAGTCGTGCATACCTGCCAGAACAATTATCAGTTTGTAGCCTGCATCAGCCGCTTTGTTTATCAGTCCGGTGTAGTTGGAAGTTTTTCCTGATTGAACCTGACCTACAACCATTCCTCTTTTGTCCCATGCTCCAAGACTTGAAGGGTTTGAAATGCGATCTAAAATATCGTCAGTGAGATTGTCAAGTTTGTTGATGGTGTCCGGTGCAATTTTCTTTTGAAGAAAACTTGTGTAACGATTCCAGTAATTCCATTTGATACTTGCTTTACTGTCTTTTACCCAGGGAACATATCCTTCATCTGTATCAAGGATTTTGTAGTCCTCAGAAAAAACTGAAAATGTTGCTGTCAGGAAATTGAATAATACTTCCCGCTGATTGGCTAAGTCAGGAAATATTTTTAATGCATCATCAATAGAATTGTTGATGTCGCTTATTGATGGATTTTTTATTCCACTCAGCCGGATAATGCAGATATTTTTTGCTTGTTCAATCATATTCAGTCAAGATTTGCGCTGTATTCAGGGTAATGATTGAAAGGTTCAAGGTTGATGATAACTGCTTTCGCTTCTTCTTTCGTCTTTCCCTGTTTTGTAAGTGAGTCAAAAATGTTTTTCATCAGTGTCCAGATGTCATCATGCTTTATTCCTTCAAATGGTTTTCCCTGTGCTTCCGGTTCTTCTGCTTCTCTGATGTAAATTGATTTTACCGGAATTGTTTCTTCAATAAACTTCAACAACGTATCAATTGCTTTGTCCGGTTTTTCTTCCGCTTGTTTTCTGATTTTCTCAATCAATGGATGTTCACGATTGATTTTGTAAAACCATTTGTCGCCTCGCTTGTGGTCAATCCAAAGCGGAACGAACTTTTGTCCAGGACATGGCTTTACATTTTTTCCCTTGTGTCTGTAAACTTCAACTGCCTGCGATCTCACCTTACCTGCGTATGCTTTCAACTGGTTACGCAATGCAAGCGGTGGTCGTGCAATAGATTTCTTGATGTCAATCTGCCACTCTGAATCAAGATTGTTCGGAAGATTTATTTCTATCCGTGCAAGTTTGTAGTGTTCTTCTTTTCGGAACATTCCCAGCCAATCACCTGCAAGCAACAATCTTTCGTTTCGGTAGATGTAAAAACCTTGCTGTTCATTCCAACCCTTCGGACCTTCTGCTTCTTTGAATATTTCTTCACTAATTTTTGATTTGTGCGGCAGCACATAACCTTTCACAATCACTTTTCCATTGTAGAAAGGTTCTTCTGGAAATCCTTGTGTTGCCGGTTCGTTTGGCAGGAATGGATTCCATGCTTCAACTGGTCTGTCCTGAAAGAAAATTTTTATTCTGCCATTTTCAATGAAACGGTGAAACACCATTGCAAGATGTTTCTTTACATGTTTCATTATTTCAAGAAACTTGTCCAAAGCATTCTCATCATCCTTTTGAAAATCTTTTACAAGCCGGTCAATGTCATTCCAGATTACAATTGTTCCGGACTTAACTGAGTTGATTTCATTTTCAAAATTTCCCTGTGGCAGATATTTTATTAATTCCCAATTGCATGTCTGTTTTACAAAATCTAAATCCCAAGTCCAGAAAACAGGTTTGTAATTTTCTTTCTTGCTTATTACAGAAAGTTTTCTGCACTGAGAAAACGAAGCCGTCTTTAATCCTAAACCGAATCTTCCTAAATCTTTACGACTTCTGTCGTCTAGTGGATTTTTACTTCCAGGTCGCATTGCCTGAATCAGTTCTTCGTTGTCCATTCCATGTCCGTCATCTTTAACTGAAAGCCATGTACGAGAACCTTTCCATTCGAAATTTACCAGGATGTTTTTTGCTCCGGCTGATATTGAATTATCAATAATATCAGCTATTGCAGCTTCAATGCTGTATCCGACAGCCCGAAAGGTTTCAATCATCGAAGATGCCTTTGGAATCGCTTCTACTGTTTGGTACTGTGTGTAATCGATAGACGATGTCATATTTACAAAAGTTCTTTTATCATTGGGAATACTCGCTATCTTCTGCATTTCAGATATTCTATCAGTAGTTTTGCAATTTTCTCTATCATAAGAGGCGGCACGGCATTCCCAATTTGTTTAAAAGCAGCCGTTCTGTTTTTTCCCTCTTTTACTCCCTCAAAATAATAATCATCAGGAAATGACTGTAGCCTGGCAGCTTCTCGAACTGAGATTGAACGATTCTGCTCAATGTCGGGATGAATATAATAGTGTCCGTCTTTGGCAATATGTGCTACAACTGTTTGTGAATACGGCATGTTATCAGCCACAACCTTGAATCTGTCAAGGAAAGCATTCCTGTTATTATGGGTTTTAAGCCTTTCCGGAAGGTCATTATAATCAAGTCTTTCCTTGCTTCTTTTCCATTTTTCAACTGCAATTCTGTAAATTTCTTTATCCTGCTCTGTATGCGGCCTTGTAATGTGTTGCGTCAGGACGTCAAGACCATTTCTTATTCTTGAAAAGCTTAGATAATCATTGATTCCTTCAGCATATTCATAATATTTATCTTTGCCTTTCCCGGCACTTAACTTCGGTAAGTCGTTAAAAATTTTCCCGACTTCATATTCTCTCACCTGCTGATCTTTAAGCTTGTCAGTCGAAAGATTTAAATCTTTTTTCCATCCGATAATAATTACCCTTTTTCTGTTTTGAAGTACGCCAAATTCATTCGCATTTAAAATAACTGGTTCAACTATATATCCTAAATGCCTGAAATCTGACTTAATATTTTCAAAATATCTTCCTTTTTCTGCCGAAAGCAATCCGGTCACATTCTCAAAAATAAAAATCTTTGGCCTGTATTTCTTAAGAAATCTTACATAATGGACGTACAGGTGATTCCTTGGATCATCCCGCATTCCGTTTATATCTCTTGCCCGCCCTACTAAAGAATATGCCTGACATGGTGGACCGCCCACTATAATATCAATATCTTTTTTACCGTTCAGTTTTTCTATTATCTGAAAAATTACAGAGTTATTTTCATCACCGATAGGCAGATTAATTACAGATTCCAGAATATGGGAAGGAATAATCGAATAAAGTTGAGTTCTGCTTATTTCACCTTTAAGGTATTTGATATAAAAATCCAGCTTATTATCCTCTTTGAGATGATGATAGGCAAGTCTTGTCTTTAAAGTGAAACACGCGGCGGTATCTACTTCAATAAATGCCACAGGTTCAAAGCCTGCCCTTTTAAATCCTTCCGCAAAACCACCCGCGCCTGCAAATAGGTCAATAAATCTAAATCTCATTTTGTTAATCTCGTTGCTAACTGATTCAGGGTTTTTTCAGTTTTCTTTGGCATTAATCTGCACTCAAACACAGTCAAGACTTTCCAACCAAGTTTTTTTAATTTCCCGGAGTTTTCATTATCAAGCTGTTTATTCCGGTTAATTTTCTCAAGCCACCATTTTGTCCGTGTTTTGGGGACTACGAAATATTTACAGCCCTCATGGCCATGCCAGAAACAACCGTGAACAAATATAACTGTTTTATATTTTGGGAAAACAAGGTCTGGTTTCCCAGGTAACATTTTATCATGAAGTTTATATCTGAATCCATTGCCAAACAGGAATTTTCTGACAATGATCTCCGGTCTTGTGTCCCTGCTCCTGATCATGGACATATTATAGCTTCGAGTATTCCTGTCGTGCACGTCTGCCATGAATTTTTACTTTCCCTTAGATGCTTTTCTTCTGGTTTTGGTCCGAAAAAACATGGGGTCAAACCTAATCTATCGACAATAAAGAGTTTTTCCCTTTAAAAAGATTATACGTTTAACAGTTTCGATAATAGGGACAGCTACCATTTTTATGAAAATAAATAGTCGCTGTCCCTGTTTACCCCACCTTTCCTGTGCATATTATTGGTGGATTTGGCGTAAAATACAACGCCTTAATCCACCCTACTATTCGGGAACTGAACGGATAAGATGCAAACAAGAAAGGGTAGTGCCAAGAACTTTTCGGCAAGTCCTATGTATTTATTTAGCAAATATTTAACTTTTTTAACTGCCAAAGATCAGTTTAACACTATTGACATTTATTCACCTCCTCTTTTGCCTTATGATAAGCATCTAAGGCGCTTATTTCGTCTCGCTTTTTTATGTGATACATCTTCAATATATCAAACAGCCGTGTATGATATAACTGTTTTATATTTTGGAAAAACAAGGTCTGGCTTGCCAGGCAACATTTTACCATGAAGTTTATACCGAAAGCCATTCCCCAACAGGAATTTTCTGACGATGATTTCCGGTTTTGTGTCCTTGCCCCTGATCATGGACATATTATACCTTCTGGTTTTCCTGTTATAAATATCTCAATTAAGGCAGGACATTTCCGTTTGATTAATCAGCAGGTTTTGCGGGTCAAAAAGTTCCTGCGTGCGGGAAAGAAAGTCCTCTGTGACTGAGGTGAAATATTTGCTGGAAGTCTGGATTTGAACATGTGCGTTATTCGGAATGGATATTTCAATAAAAAACGGACACGTGCCGCTGTTATTTTTAATAATTTCTTTTAGTTGTATAAGTTTGGTTTCATCAAAATGAGTAGCGTCGAGGCGCAATCCGAAAGATTTTACCAGGCGCGAGAAGGCATTTTTTTCCGAGATTATTTCGTTTATCTTTACGCTTGGCGCTGAACCTTTATTGCCTATGTTTCCACATATGAAAACAACGGCATCTGTTTTCGCTAAAGATTCATATTCCCTTAGTTCTTTATCGAACGCGATGCACTTAATTGTGCCCTCCATATCTTCAAGGGTTATGTACATCATGGGGGAGCCTTTTTTCGTAGTGCTTTTTTTGGTTTCGGTGATAATGCCGCCTACAATAACATTGGCCCCATCGGGCAGTTCGGATAATTCTGCTGAAGAAATTGTCGTCAACAGTTTTAATTTTTCAGCATACGTGCTCAGGGGATTTGAACCGAAGTAAAATCCCATGCTTTCCTTTTCCGCCTGGCGCAATTCATTTTCAGTCCATGGCGCTATGCTGGTATTTATTGTGAGATTGGTCGTTGCAAATACGTCCATGGTATTTCCGATATCGAATAATGTCCGTTGTCCCATACGTTTTCCCTTGTTCATGGCGCTTCCCAGTTCCATTGCGGAATCGATATAAGCGAAAAGTTTTGCCCTGTCATCATAAAGAGAATCAAAACTTCCTGATTTGACAAGGAATTCAATTACTTGTTTGTTTGCAGTTCGCAAGTCTACTCGTTTACAGAAATCGAGTATTGAAGAGAATTTTCCGCCTTTTTCTCGTGCGGAAATAATGGATTCAATCGCTTTTTCACCGACATTTTTAATGGAACCAAGTCCAAAACGTATTTTGTTTCCTTCTGAAATAGTAAAATCGCTATGGCTTTCATTGATATCCGGCTTCAGTATTTCGATATTCATTCTGCGGCAGTCTTCTATATAATCGATAATTTTATCGGTATTTTGTTTTTCACAGCTCAATTGGGAGACCATATACTGAAGAGGATAGTTTGCTTTTAAATAAGCGGTCTGGTAAGTAATTACCGCATACGCAGCCGAATGGGATTTGTTAAATCCGTATCCCGCAAAAAATTCCATAAGTTCAAATATTTTCGTTGCGTTTTTTTGCGGAATGCCGTTTGAAACGGCGCCGTTTACAAACTGGTCTTTGAATTTCGCCATAATCTCCGGTTTCTTTTTTCCCATTGCCTTGCGCAGGTTATCGGCCTGATTCAGGGTGAAACCTGCCAGACGATTGGCAATCCTCATTACCTGTTCCTGGTATAGAATAACACCGTATGTTTCTTTCAGGAGCGGTTCAAGGGAGGGGTGTATATATTCAACTTCCTCTTTTCCGTGTTTTCTGTTGATGAACGAATCGACCATGCCGCTTTGTAATGGTCCTGGTCGATAGAGGGCTACTAATGGCAAAATATCCGCAAATTTATCCGGTTTTAGTTTTTTCAGTAATTCCTTAAACCCTTTGCTGGTTTCTACCTGAAAGACCCCTTTCACATTGCCGCTGGAAAGTAGCTGATATGTCGCCTTATTGTCCATGGGTATTTTGAAGAGGTCGATATTTTCTCCGGTTGTTTCATGAATCAACTGAAGGGCCCTTTTTATAACGGTTAGTTTCCGGACACCCAAAAAGTCGGCCTTTAACAATCCAATTTTATCTACCAATATTTCATCATAAAATTGCGTGGTGACGGCATCGCCTTTTTTTGCAAGCGGGACATATTCGGTCAGCGGTTCGTCGGAAATAACAATGCCCGCCGCATGTACTGAGGCGTGACGGCACAACCCTTCCAGTTTTTTTGAAATATCGAACAAGTCCTTACATTGTTTATCGGTTTTATAGAGGTCTTTTAAGGCCGGTTCCTGTTCCATCGCCTCTTCTAAAGTGATGTTGAGGGTGTTGGGGATAAGTTTTGCTATTTTATCGACTTCGGAAAGGGGTATGTCAAGCACCCGCCCGACATCCCGGATGACGGCCTTTGCCTTCATCGTACCGAACGTAATAATTTGAGCAACGTTGCTGTCGCCGCCATATTTTTTTCTTACGTACTGAATAATTTCTTCCCGACCTTCAGCGCAGAAATCGATATCCAAATCAGGCATCGATATTCTTTCGGCATTCAAAAATCGTTCAAATAATAAATCGTTTTCGATGGGATCTATATTGGTAATATTCAGCACATAGGCCACGATGCTGCCGGCCCCCGATCCTCTTCCTGTGGCAGGGATGTTGAGCTTGTTGGCGTAGTTAATGAAATCCCACACAATTAAAAAATATTCAACAAAGCCTGTGCTTTCGATAACTTTGAGTTCGTGATCCAATCGTTCACTAATATGCGGTTGAATTGAGCCGTATTTCCTTATTGCTCCTTCGATACAAAGTTTTCTCAGGTATGCGCTGTTGTTCATGCCTTCGGGAGGAGTAAACTTGGGAAGATGTAATTTGCCGAAATCCATTTTTACATTGCATCGTTCTGCAATTTTCAGGGTATTTTCAAGAGAGACAGGTATTTCTTTAAACAATGCATGCATTTCCTCGTAATTTTTAAAGTAGAATTCGTTTGTATCAAAACGAAGCCTGTGGGCATCAGATATGCGTTTTCCGGTATTTATACACAATAGCGCGTCGTGAGCTGCGGCATCATCAACGTTCATATAATGTACGTCATTGGTTGCAACAAGGGGGATGTTTAATTTTTTTGCTATTTTGCATGCTTCGGAAACCAGTTTTTCCTGCAGGGAGATTTTGTTATTCTGTATTTCAAGGTAAAAATTGTCCTCTCCAAAAAGCTCTCTGTATTCTTTGGCGATATGCATGGCATCGTCATAGCGGTCGTTGGATAAGTTGCGATTTATTTCAGAAGTCATACAACCGCTGAGACAAATAATCCCCTTCGAATGGGATTTCAGCAGCTCTTTATCGATTCTCGGTTTGTAATAAAACCCTTCCAGGTATGCAGAAGTGGAAAGTTTCAGCAAATTTCGATATCCTTCATAACTTTCCGCAAGGAGGGTTATGTGGCCGAGGGCTTCTTTTCCGTTTTTTGATTCCTTGTCAAGGCGGCTGCCTTGCGCTACGTATGCTTCGTATCCTAAAATGGGTTTTATTCCTGCGGACTTTGCGGCTTCATAAAATTCAATTGCGCCGTACATGTTTCCGTGGTCCGTAAGGGCAAGCGCCGTCATTTTAAAATGTAATGCCTTGTTAACAAGGTCTTTTATCTTGCAGGCTCCATCAAGAAGGCTGTATTCGCTATGGACATGGAGATGGACAAAGTTGTTTGTGCTCATAAATTACGTCAGATTGAATTTGTTTCACGTGAGGAAAAGTGTATTTTTCAGGAAGAAGTACGTTTTTACAAATCCAAGATATTGTAGTGGGAAGACAATTTTACGACAATATATAGCCCTTAAGGGGAAAAGTCAATATGAAATTTGGATTATTTCTGGAAAACGTTTGGGCAAAGATATCCGGTTCTAATGACAAATTTACTTGAAACTTATTTTATATTTTGCTAACATCATCCTCGCCTCAATTTTCGGTTCGTAATGTAATCGGGGTGTCTCATCGTAATAAGCTTATCATTCACTTACATAACATATATTAGAACGGGTTTAGCATAAATGCAGAATAAGGGGGTTTTCAATGGCTAGTTGTAATACGAAGGCTAAGGCAATTATGGTTGTTCTGGTAGGACTTTTCGGTTTGTTGTGTGTTGGTTTTGCAGTGTCAGTTACCGAGAAGTACAGATTACAAAAGGAGCGTGTTCACGGTCTTGAAAGACAACTTAAGGCCGGACGTTCAGAAGTCTTAAAAGTTCCTGATTTGATGCAGAAATTGGACAATGTTGAATCTTCTAAGAAAGAACTTGAGAACACTTTTGCGGAATGTTCAGCGGCAAAGGACGAATTGACCGAAAAAGTTGGAGAATTGCAGGTTGAGGTTGATTCTTTCGGCGTCGTGAAGGCTGCGGTTGGGCTTCAAATTGCAGAATTGGAAGGTATTATAAAAGAGCAGCAACAGAAGATTTCAGAGGCAGAAGAAAATAGCACAACCCTTTCAGGACAGATTGCGGCCCTTGAGGAAGAACGTGGCTCTAATGAAGAAAAATTTAAGATGCAGATAGAAGACATTAAGCGCGGACAAGAAGATACGAAGAACCAGCTTATTTACTTCACTGAAGCAAAGAAGATTTCAGATAAAGAAATCGAAGAGAAAAAGAAGCTTATCCATGAATTGGAAGCGGAGTTAACAAGATTAAAGAGTGGAGCGGAAACTTCTTCTGCGCCTTCTACAACCAGTGCGGTAAGCGCTGCACAATGGGATTTGAACTTAACAGAAGAGCTTAATAAAACTTTCACGTTATTACGTGAAAGAATTTCTTCTCCTACTATGTCTCTTTCTGAGGTAAGCATATTACTTTCCAGAGCGGAGCATGCCTTAAAAAGGTTGAAGTAAAAGTTCATTGCAGCAAGAGGTAAAATAGTAAAATTAAAAGGGAAGCAGGCCGACTGCTTCCCTTTTTTCTTTTGTTGAATTAAAAAATACTATTGCTTTTAAGGGAAAGCAGGTTATGACTTTACCATCGTACCTTCCCCTTTTGATTACCGGAGTTAACGGAGTGCCGGGGTACAACGCATTTCGGTATTTTCACTCAAAGTATCCCGATCATGTGGTTTCGATTCGCCCTACCCGGTATTGGCCATTGCGCGGAGAAGGAATTATTCCCCTTGATATAGAGGATGAACAAGGGCTTGCAACATTAATGAAAACCAGGAAATTCAATGCCATATTGCATGCGGCAGGCTCCTGTGCCTTGAAATCCTGCGAGTTAAATCCGGAAATGGCATACCGGGTGAATGTTCAATCAGTAGAAAATATACTGAAAATGATGGGGGACCGCAATATTCGTCTTATAGTTCTTTCCACTGATTTGGTATTTCCGGGAAAATTTTCGGGTTGTTACAGAGAAGATGAGGCTGTTTCTCCCGTTACAATGTACGGGAAAACCATGGTTATGGCAGAAGAGATTATAGAGCGCAAGTATCCATCTGCGGCGGTATTCCGTATCTCGCTTCCTATGGGGATTAGTGTTAACGGGCATGCAGGGGCGATAGATTGGATATTGTCACGGTTTAAAAAAAATAATCCCGCCACGTTATATTACGATGAAGTCAGATCTCCGTTTTATTGTGAAGATTTTAATAGAATAGTAGAAATTACTTTGGGAAATAAAATGTGCGGAATCTATCATCTTGGTTCGCATCGTTATCTTAGTCTCTACCAGATAGGTCAGATAGTAAATAAAGTAGGCGGCTATTCTCCTCAACTGCTTAAAGGATGTATGCGAATAGAAGCAGGCCCCATACCTCCCCGCGCAGGAAATGTTACGATGAGCAATGAAAAACTCATTACGGCGTTAGGATTTGACCCATTTCGTAAATGGCCTTATCACGAGGATCATGTTCCGGACAAACATAACTGGCATTATGAACGCCCGGAAACTATGATATTCCACCCCGATCAAATCCACAAATATCTTTATACGATATCTTCTGTTGCATGTTGAATTTGCATTATTTTTCAGCAATTTCATGAGATTTTTGGTTAATAAAACGTACTATTTCTTCTGCAGCATGTTCAGATGCCCCCGGTTTTCCGATTTCCTTCATGAGAGAACGTAAGTCTTCAATACACATTTCCCTTTTTTGACTGTTTACAATCAAGGATATTGCCTGATTTGCCAACTCAGTATAATTTCTTCCGCACATAAGCGTTTCCGGAACAATCATCTTGTTTGCCAGTCTGTTTACCAATCCAATATAAGGGGTCGTAAGGAACGGTTTCGCGATAAAATAGGAAAAAGGAGAAATTTTATACATGATTACCATTGGTTTATGGTAATAGGCTATTTGCAGAGTGACGGTACCTGCGCCGGCAAGGCAGATATCGGAAGATTGTATTATTGTATGGATATTGCCGACGATGATTTCGCAAGATACATGAGATTCTTCCACCATTGAACTAATGAGGGGAAAATACTGTTTACTTGTACAGGAAACGATAATTTTTGTAGAAGGAATTGTCTGTTTTATGTGATGTGCAGCCTGAAGCAATATCGGCAGCAATCGGGTAATTTCCTGTTTTCTGCTTCCCGGAAGCAGGGAAACGGTATATCCTTCCTCTTGTTTTTTCTCATTCGAAGGGTGATTATTTGTGCGATGATCCTTGTTTATTTCGTCAAATAAGGGATGTCCCACGTACGTGACGGGCAAGCCGGATTTTTCATAGAAAGATTTTTCAAATGGATAAATGACGATTAATGCATCGACAAGTTTCTTTAGTTTTTTTATTCGCCATGGTCCGTGAGCCCATAATTGCGGACAGATGTAATAAATTACCGGTATTTTCAGTTTTTTTGCCGCTTTGGCAAGCTGAAAATTGAAACCGCAGTAATCGATTAAAATAACGGCACAAGGCGTTTCCTGTTGAAAAAAACGAACACAGTTCTTTTTCATGTGCAAAAAGGTTGATAACTCCGTTAAGACATGAAGCCACATGAGCGACTTTGTTGACATGTCATAAAGGCAGTGTAAACCAGCGTCAATCATTCGTTCTTTTCCCAAACCATAAAATGTGATGGCGGGATTTTTTGCGTGCAGGCAACGCATCAGGTTTGCGCCGTGGATGTCTCCCGAAGAATCTCCTGCACTGATAAATAGTTTGTAATTGTTCATATTAGCAAAAAGAAATATTTTAAATGTAATTGGCAATTACTTTACTGATGTGTATAACGGCGTTTGTAATGAGAAATACAGGCAGGAGTAACCATACAAACACCATAATAAAGGAAGTGTCCGTACAAAATAAACCATAGTGTACATCTAAAGCAAAAAGTATAAGGCATACAAGGGGGAATAAAAGAAAAATTGTTATCAGGATATAAAAGAGAATAGGGAGGGAATAATAAAGCAATAAGAGGGAAAGATAAGTATTGCACGTGTAAAACAGAATTAACGCAAAAGAAAACACCTTGGTCTTTGCAAAATAATAGCTTATTGCAGCTATGATTAATAAAAAAAATGCTATAGTTAACAACAACCAAATTGACACGTCATTTCCAGTCGTATAATCACGTATAAAAAACAGGTTTTACAAAGACAATAAATACATTTTCTTCTGTGCAGGTTGTCATTTCAATGCATCAGCAAAGAATTTTGAGTATGGTCTCTAGTTTATTTTAAACTGGTATATTTTCAAGGGTATTATTCATAAAATTATATACAGGCATTTTTTATGGTAAAACAAGATTTCCCTGTTTACATAAATCAAATTGTTCTGTTCGCTTGACAACATATTTTTATTGTGTTAGTATTTTTAAAATTTCAAATTTTTAATTGTAGGAACGGACAGATTTTAAATATAAATAACCTACTCATATCAATCCCCACAATACTTTATGCGTTAACAATACATGAATTTTTTCATGGTTGGATGGCAAACAAGTGTGGCGACCCAACTGCAAGACTTCAGGGCAGATTAACATTAAACCCGCTTGCCCATATTGATATTATGGGTGCATTATGTTTTGTTTTTGCCCATTTCGGCTGGGGCAAACCCGTACCTATAAATCCCAATAATTTTCGAAATCCGCGCAGGGATAACATAATGGTTTCATTTGCCGGGCCCGCCTCAAATTTTGTTTCGGCATTTTTATTTGGAGTAGTATTTCAACTGTTGCGTACCATTCCCCTGCCTCCGAGTATTTCCATGGTGTTGTTTAATTTACTGATTACAGGAATTGTCGTAAACTTGTCCTTAGCATTGTTTAATATGATTCCTATTTTTCCGCTGGACGGGTCACATATCCTGGAAGGTTTGCTGCCGTACCACCTTGCCGTGCGATATAAAGAACTAGAACGTTACGGCCCCTTTATTTTATTAGGGCTGATTGTTATGGGGAATTTTTCCGGCGTGTCCATTCTTAGCGCGGTGCTTAGTCCGCCGATAAAGTATTTCCTGAAGCTTTTTTCCGGATTATCCTGACGTTTTAGGGATTTCAATGCTTCGACAGAGTTTATACTGATTATGGAAACGGGTAATAACTATAAAGTAGATTTGGATATTTACAACGGCCCTGTCGACCTGCTCCTTTATTTGATTAAAAAAGAAGAAGTAAATATCTATGATATTCCCATTTCCCGGATTACAGAACAATATTTGCAATATGTGGATGCATTGCAGAAACTTGATATGAATAATATCGGTGATTTCTTAATAATGGCGGCAACATTGATGTATATAAAGTCGTATATGCTTCTTCCAAAGGCAGAAATGAATGATGAAGAGGAAATTGAAGATCCACGAACTTCTTTGGTAAAACAGTTGTTGGAATATAAAAAATATAAGGAAACTTCTATCTCCTTGTCCTTGAAGGCCGATCATTGGAGCAGAAAATGGAAACGTTTGCACTATGAAATCCCTTTAGAAAATGCGGATGCGGATAATGAAGAAAAAATTCCCCTTGATGGGGTGAGCCTTTGGGATTTGTTGCAAAGATTCTCTGATCTGATGAGTCAGACATTGTTTGATATTCAGGATAAAACAATTGTTTATGATGATATCCCGGTGAAAGACTATATGGAAGATGTTTTGATGCGTGTCCAACAAAGAACCTCTGTTTCTTTTACATCTCTTTTTGAAGGAATAAGAGAAAGACACCGTATTATTGGGTTTTTTCTGGCTCTGTTAGAATTGGTAAGGCTGCATAAGGTAAGAATCGAGCAGCCAATAAATTATTCAGAGATACAGATATCGTTATTTAATTAGTTACACGAATCTTTAACTCGCCACATTTCACGTCTTTTTTGCGCAATCGTATGCCATTAATATTGGCATATAGAGTTTTAATTTGAATTTAATTAGTTAGTTTGTTAGTATCTTTGCTTTATTGTTTGTTAGGAGATAGGTAGGTATGATTTCTAGGGAATTATTGGAAATACTTGCATGTCCTCTGTGCAAAACGGATGTGAGATTAGAGGGAGACAGGATTATATGCACTCAGTGTGGACGAAGATATCCTGTAAAAGATGATATACCGGTTATGCTTATAGACGAAGCGGAATTGCCTGAAAAGAAAGAGAAGGAAGTTTAATGGATAGAAGAGCGCTGATTGCATTAATTATCTGTGGGGTAATCATGTTATTGTACTACCCTGTAATACTGCCTTTGATGTCGCCAAAAACAAAAGAGTTAAAACATGAAAAAGCAGCGGCTGAAGAGCGTGTCGAAATAAAAACAGAAACCCCTGCATTACTGACTTCTCGGGATGCCCTGCCTGAATTAGAAATACCTGAAGAAGAAGTTATGATTGAAAATGAATATATTAGGACAATATGGTCGAATAACGGGGCGGCGCTCAAATCGATTAAACTGAAAACCTTTAAAAAGCAGGATGCAAAAGATACTTTAGAATTAATAAAGGATGTTGATACTGAATATCGTCCCCTTGCCATAAGTTATATACACGAGAAGGCAAATTTCCAAAAACAGAGATACAGGGTTATTGATAGAAGCAAGGGAAGAATTTCGTTTAGCACAAGCCTTGAAAACGGAGTGAATCTTATCAAGACCGTTTCCCTCCCTGAAGGGAAATATCATGTGGATATGGAAATTGTCCTGGAAAATAATACGGATACGGAAATTTCTTTATCATATGACATCATTGCTTCTTCCATGATCATGCATGAAGGCGAAATTTCAACCGATATTGCAGGGCTTGTCGGGGTGGATATGGAGAATGACAGGATTAAGCTGGTGCGCACTGCGCCGAAAGGGTTTCCTGCCAAAAATGAATCCCGGGGTATTGTTTGGATGGGGTCAACGAACAAGTATTTTGCCGTCATATTGAAACCCGCTTCCAGTGAATGGATAGCGTCTGTTAATTCTCAGGCATTTGATATGCAGGGGCTGCCGGCAGAGGGAAAAGCAGAGCACGGAGATTTTATGGTAGGGTTACAGACAGGCAGAATACATATAGCGCCGCATACGTCCGTCAGGCATGGATATCTCTATTTTGCCGGACCGAAAAGAGAAGAGGTTTTAAGGCAATATAATACCATGGATGCAATTATAAGTTACGGATGGTTAAATGCTATAAGCAAATTGCTTCTCGGTTTTTTAAACGCGGTTCATCACGCAATTCCTAATTATGGAATTTCAATTATCGTATTAACGATAATTATCAAGGCGCTTCTGTTTCCCTTAACAAGAAAAAGCCAGGTATCCATGTTTCGGATGCAGCAATTACAACCGCTGATTAACCAACTCAAGGAAAAATATAAAAACAATAAACAAAAAATAGGACAGGAACAGGTATTGTTGTTTAAAAAATATGGCGTAAACCCAATGAGCGGTTGCTTGCCAATGTTATTGCAGATACCTGTCTTTTTTGCCCTTTTCAGGACGTTGCAACTTTCTTTTGAAATGCGGCAGGCGCCTTTTCTCTTTTGGATAAATGATCTTTCCATGCCTGACACATTTATGTATTTGCCGTTTACCATTCCCTTTCTTGGAAACACCCTGAATATCCTGCCGATAATAATGACGGGTGCTTCTTTCGCCCAGATGAAATTGACACCGAAATCTCCTGCTACCGATCCACAGGCACAAGCACAGCAAAAAATGATGTCCCTTATGCCAATAATGTTTGCATTTATTTTATATAAAATGCCTTCCGGGCTTACCCTCTACTGGACAACAAGCACCCTGTTCAGTATTGTTGAAAGCGTCTTTATCAGAAAATCTATTAAAAAGATAAAAATAGTGTAGAGTTCCTCTCTTCACGCTTACACAAATAATAAATATTTAACCGGTAAAATATATCTGAAATATCATGGCCTTATATGTTTCCTGAAATGCAGGATACAATTCTTGCCGTATCAACGCCGGCTGGCAGAGCCCTTCATGCAGTAATCAGGATGAGCGGGGATAAAGTAGTTCCATCAATAAAAGAAATATTTATTCCTTCCGCAAACATACCTCCGGAACCTATGCAAACTTTTACCTCTATCAAAGGATGTATTGTTTTACCGGAGGAATCAGTAAAAATCCCTGCGACTGTATACCTTATGAAACAACCTCATTCCTATACAAAAGAAGATATTGTGGAAATACATACTCTCGGTTCCAAACCAATTATAGAGATACTTTTACAATCTATTTTAAAAAGGAATACAGGGGAGGGAGGAATCCGGCTGTCTCTTCCGGGGGAGTTTACGAAACGGGCTTTTTTGCATGGAAGGATAGATCTTGCACAGGCGGAAGCGATAAAAAACATCATTCGCTCACAATCTGATTCCGAACTTGATTCGGCTATTTTACAACTGTCAGGAAATACCTCGAAACAGATTAAATACATTCAAAATGAAATAACCTCCCTTTGCGCGTATGTTGAAACATCTATTGATTTTTCCGACCAGGATATTGAATTAATGCCCCGGCGGGAAATTATAAATAAAATGGAATGTATCAAAGAAGATATCGGATGTCTTATCGATAAAACACTGACGGATAAAATAGTATCCGGAGAAGTTAACGTGGTACTGTATGGCAAACCGAATGTGGGAAAATCAAGCTTGATTAATGCGCTGCTGGGGAAGAGAAGATCCATTGTCAGTGATAGGCCGGGGACTACGCGTGACGTTGTTACCGGGGTTTTAGAAATGGGAAATGTGTGTTTTAAAGTAACAGATGTCGCCGGCATCGATGACACAAAAGAACCCGTTTTATTGCAGGCAAGAGAAAAAACCCAGCATGCCTTAAAAAACGCACACGTGATAGTGCTCGTTCTTGATGGCAGCGAGAAGATACATCCCCGGTCAATGGAAATACCTGCGAACGAAGTTTCCGATAATATTATCATTGTAATCAATAAATGTGATTTAATGCCGGATCATTCTTTTTTTGATTTACCGGATAAGTTTAAAAAATATCCTTGTGTTCTTACTTCTACGTTAACAGGCAAGGGTTTGGATAGACTAAAAACAATGCTGCTTGATAAGGTTTTGTCAGGGCAGGTATATCAATCGAACACACGTCCTTTTTTCAATGTGCATCAAAAAGATGCATTGCGGCGTTCGTATGAACGAATGGAACAGGCGGCAACGTCTTTCAGGGAGAATATGAGCGATGAATTTGTTGTGTTGGATATGAGAATGGCAGTGGACATTCTCGGTGAAATAGCAGGTGAAATAACGACAGAAGATATTTTGGATAAAATATTTTGTGAGTTTTGCATCGGGAAGTAATATGCCGGAAAGACCTTCCTGGGACGAATATTTTTTGAGGATTACAAAAGAAGTCGCACGGCGGTCAACGTGCCTGCGCCGGCAGGTGGGCGCGGTTCTGGTGCTGGAGAAACATATTCTTGCTACCGGATATAATGGGGCGCCAAGCGGACTTCAGCATTGTCTGGAAATTGGATGCTTACGTGAGCAATTAAGGGTTCCTCCCGGAGAAAGACACGAATTATGCCGTGGCCTTCATGCGGAAATGAACGCGCTTATACAAGCCGCTCATTACGGAATAAAAATATCAGGGGCCACCTTGTACAGCACCACCTATCCATGTTCTCTGTGTGCAAAAATGCTGGTGAATGCAGGAATAAAACGCATCGTTACCATTTCCGATTACCCCGATGCCCTTGCAAAAGAAATCCTTCGTATGGCAAATATTCACGTTGAGTTTGTGGTGATTGAAGAATCTGTTACCGGCGGAGAGCAATGAAAAGCGGAATAATATCGGGCTGTTTACTATAATAATGTGAGATTATTTTTATTCGGAAATCAACAAGTCATGGTTTTCGATAAATCTCCTTGACATCATATATCTTGTATGTTATATACTTCAAACTAACATATATAGACGTGTGGTGGTTTCAGGATAAAGACACATGCAATGCTTGTTTTGTAAAGCAGACAACGACAAAGTGATTAATTCCCGCACGACCGCGGACGGGTTGAGCATAAAGCGCCGGCGGGAATGTTTGGATTGCGGCCGTCGGTATACGACGTATGAACGTGTTGAAGAAAATCCGTTGCGTGTTGTCAAAAAAGACGGAAGGCGCGAGATGTATGACCGGAAGAAGGTGTTTAACGGTTTGTTGAAAGCGTGCGAGAAAAGACCTGTTTCTACGGATACACTGGAAAATATAGTTGATGAAATTGAGCGTGAAGTATACAGCAAATTTGATCGGGAAGTAAATTCAAATTTTATTGGCACTTTGGTAATGCAAAAATTAAGAATTCTCGATATGGTCGCATATGTTCGTTTTGCTTCCGTATACAGAGAGTTCAAAGATATTTCAGAATTTATTGATGAACTAAAACCGCTCATGAAGGGGGCTAAAAAAAAGACAGAGAGCTGAGAAACAGCTATCAGTTCGTGAGAATTTCCTAATAACCAAGGCAGGAGGTACGGGAATATATGGGTAATGCAATAGAGTATGTCGTAAAACGAGATGGAAGAATAGTTCCTTTTAATGAAAAGAAGATAGCAGATGCTATTTTCAAAGCGGCACAGGCCGTAGGAGGCACAGATCGTCCTTTAGCAGAAGAACTGGCAATCGTGGTTTCCATGTTCCTGGCAAAAAAATATAATGGAAATCCTCCCGGGATAGAAGATATTCAGGATGTGGTGGAAAAGGTGCTTATCGAAACGGGCCACGCAAAAACAGCAAAGGCATACATCATATATAGAGATAAAAGGGCAAGAATTCGCGATTCCCTGCGGGTAAGAAAACAAACCCAGAAAAGAGCAGACACAACGGATGTTTCCCTCATGGTAGATACGGAAACAAAAGACGAAACTTTTCCATGGGATAAACGGAAGGTTGCCGTTGCATTAGAAAAAGAAGCGGACCTGGCAGGAGATGTCGCTGACGAAATTGCCAGCGTAGTGGAACAAAGGGTTTTTTCCTCCGGACTGAACCGTATTTCAACTTCTTTGATTCGGGAGCTGGTGGATAATGAGTTGTTTGAACGGGGATATGGCAAGAAACTAGGGAAGCAGACTGTGTTAGGCATGCCCAAATATGACCTTGATGAATTGATAATGTCAAAGAATAAAGAAAACAGTAATATTGCCACAAATAATCCGGAAGCAATAAATCTTGCAATCGCGGAAAATACGTTAAAGCAATACGCGCTTCAGGAAGTGTTCTCTAAGGATGTTGCGGAAGCCCATCTCAACGGGATGGTGCATCTCCATGATCTTGGGTACCCCACACGGGTGTATTGTTCTTCTCATTCGTTAGAGTATTTGAAAAAATACGGACTGTCTCTTGAAAATTTAGATACCGATTCCGCGCCGGCAAAACATGCGCGTACGTTAACGGGCCATTTAAATACATTCCTTGCTTCCATGCAGGCGTATTATGCCGGAGCATTAGGGGTCGGGTATATCAATATTATGTATGCCCCTTACCTTGAAGGGATGAGCCATCAGGAGATGAAGCAGGAAGCGCAGCATCTTATTTTTAGCTGTTCGCAGAGCGCCTTTTCCCGTGGGGGCCAGACGTTATTTCTTGATTTTAATATACACACAGGCATTCCCGGGTATTTAAGGAATATCCCTGCCATAGGCCCGGGTGGAAAACCGACAGGAAAAACATACGGAGAATATGCGGAAACTGCAAGAAGATTTACGCTTGCAATGCTGGATGTATGGAGAGAAGGTGATTGCTATGGCCATGTTTTTGCGTTTCCCAAATGTGATTTTCATATAAATGAAGAATCGTTTAAAGATCCGAAGCAATACGAACTGCTGGAATATGCTTGTCAGATTGCCAGCGAGAACGGCGTCCCGTACTTTGTATTTGACAGGGATGAGATCACTCTCTCCGCATGTTGCCGTTTGCGCACAACAATAGATGATAATTATATGATCAAACACCCGGAAAGCATGCGTTTTTGCGGCTTTCAGAATATAACAATCAATCTTCCTCAGGCTTCCTACAAAGCAGGGAAAGGGAATTGGGATGCGTTGTACAAAGAGATCGATAAAGCAATTGAGATTGCGGTAAAAGCACATCTTCAGAAAAAGAAATTTATCAGCAAACTAATGTCGAGTCCGGAAATGCCTCTTTGGGAAATAGGAAAGAAGGCGAGAGACGGCCGTCCATACGTCGATCTGGAAGCGTCGACGTATATTGTCGGCATTATAGGATTAAATGAATGTTTGCAGTTTATGACGGGGAAAGAATTGCATGAAGGCGATGACATGATCCGTCAGGGACTGAGGGTCGTTTCCCACATGTATACGCGTGTGAAAGAAGCAGGGAAAAAGCATAAGTTAAAGTTTTCTCTGGAAGAATCTCCCGCCGAGAGCGCAAGCAGAAGGTTGGCAAAGGTGGATGCGCGGAATTTCCCCGAAGCGGCAGACGTGGTGAAGGGAAGCGAAGAAAAAGACGGTCTGTATTATACCAACAGCATACATCTTCGCCCGGATGCTCCGGTAGACATGATTACCAGAATATACCTCCAGAGCAAATTTCATACGATGATTGAATCGGGGGCAATAATACATGCATTTGTAGGAGAAGAAAGACCTCCTGCATCCAGCATTATGAATCTCGTGACAAAAACCTTCAGAAATACTCAGGCTGCTCAGGTTACGATATCACCTGAATTTACCGTTTGCAACGATTGTAAGAAAGTCACAAAGAAACTTACAGATATTTGTGGCTTTTGCGGATCAAGAAACGTTTATGGCATAACAAGAATCGTGGGTTATTTCAGTCGCATAAATAATTGGAACAAATCGAAAATCAGTGAACTGGCGGACAGGCATAAGGGGAATTATCGTGTAGAGGATATCTTTCCGGCTAAGAGTGCGTCCGCAGAGTCCTGTGCAGCAAAATGTTAAGATATACGCCCGCTTTAATACATCGGGCAGATGTATTGGCAAGTTTTCAAAATTTTTATGCGGACTTTTACATGAACATACCGATAAAAGGCTTTATTGAAAACAGTCTCGTAGAATGGGAAGGAAAGATCGTTTCCATCATCTTTTTGCCAACGTGCAATTTCCTCTGCCACTACTGTCATGCCCCTCATTTAGTACAATCCCCAAATGATCTGGAATCAATACCTCTTGAATCTGTAACGAAAAAACTTCAGCAAAGTTTTGGATGGATAGACGGAGTTGTTGTTTCAGGCGGAGAGCCCACCGTATATAAGGAATTAGGTGAGTTGTTGAAGATATTTAAGGATATCGGTGTTTTAGTGCGTGTGGATACAAACGGAACGAAACCTTATGTACTGAAAGATCTGATCGAAAAAGGTCTTTTAGATTGCATTGCGATGGATATTAAGGCGCCGCTCCATAAAAAAAAGTATGAAGAAATCGCAGGGGTTCCATGTAATATGGAGGATATTGTAAAGAGTATACATATCATCATGGAGAGTAATATTGAGTATGAATTCCGTACCACCGTTTGTCCTTCGCAACTGGATCAATATGACATTGAAGATATTGCAATATCCATAAGGGGCGCGGAACGATATATATTACAGTCTTTCAGACCGAATCATTGCTTAAATACGGATATGTTAAAAGAAAATCCTTATCCTCCTGAAGTCCTCAGAGAATTTGCGATAATGGCAGGCAAGTATGTCACTTATTGCTGTGTACGGGGAGAGGAAGGCAAAGTGTTATCGAGAAATTGGTAAATTCATTATACCATTGGTCCCAATAATTATGAGAGGGGGTGATATTTAATGGCGGTAAAGAAGTGTGGTACCTCTGCAAAAACAGGAGCAAAGAAAACAACGACAACAAAGGCAAAAGCAAAAACAACAACAAAAGCAAAGGCAACGACAAAAGCAAAGCCTGCTGCAAAGAAGGCGAAAAAGTAATAGTGTGTTTTATCAATAATTATATCTTAGTTAATACATGCATTTTAAAGTATTTATGCATACATGTTATTAGAGACAAAACAGTTTTGCATTTGTATTTTTATTGGTGTGGGACCAATAAATGTGTAATGGGGAGAGGGCGTTTCGATTCGATCGAAACGCCCTTCTTTGTCTGTATTTTTAAAATTATAGCACACTGTTATGAAATTAAAGAAGTTGGAATTATTTGGGTTTAAATCATTTGCTGAAAAAACAGAAGTTGTTTTTGAGGATGGGATAAATGTTATTGTCGGACCCAATGGATGCGGTAAGAGCAACATTGTAGATGCGGTTAAATGGGTATTGGGCGAACAAAGCGTAAAGTCTCTGCGGGGCAATGAAATGTCGGATGTTATATTTAACGGCACAGAAAAAAGACCCTCTCTTGGCTATGCGGAAGTGTCGTTGACTATTTTGAACAATAAGGGAATGTTGCCCCTCGAATATTCTGAAGTATGTATCACGCGGCGGCTATATGCTTCCGGGGAATCAGAATATCTCATTAACAAACAAAACAGCAGGCTAAAAGATATCCGGGAACTTTTTGTGGATACGGGTTTTGGTTCGAATGCCTATTCGGTGATTGAACAGGGAAATGTGGATGCTTTGCTCAGAGCAAATGCCAATGAAAGGAGAGTTTTGTTTGAGGAGGCCGCTGGAATCAGCAGATTTAAATTACAGAAAAAAGCGACCTTATCCAAACTGGAACATGTGGAGCAAAATTTATTGCGGGTAGGCGATATTATTGAGGAACTGCAAAAACAGCTTCGTTCCATAAAACTCCAGGCATCAAAGGCAAGGAAATATCAGGAATACAGAGAACAATTGAAAAAGCTGAAAGTAGGGCTTTCTCTCAAAAATTATGGTGAACTTAATGATAAAAAGATATCTATTTCTGAACAGATACACCAGAGAGAAGAACAAAAACAAAAGCTAACCGCGATTATAGACAATCTTAAAATACAGATACATGAAGTCGAAGATATATTAGAACAATTGGAATTGCAATCAACAGAATTGAGGGCGGAAAAAATTAATCTTGAAGCGCAAATATCAAAAGACCGTGACAGGATACAATATGATACCGAACGCATTAAAGAACTGGAATCCCGGCTTGAAAAACTTGTAGATCAACAAAAGACACTGGAAAATAAGATATTTGAAACAAAAAATAACGTTGTAAAATCGAAAGAAATGCTGGATATATTAGAACAGGATATCATAACAATACAAAACGATTATCAGAAAAAAGAGATTTCCGGCAAACAAATAAATCTCGAATGCGATATGTTGTATCAGGGTATGGAAGAAAAAAAATCAGAGGTTATTGCGATTCTCCAGAAAGAGTCCGGAGTGCAAAACGAAATCGGCAGTTTAACAATGGAAAAAGAGGCATTAAAAAACAGAGGAATACGGCTTCAAAAGAGGCAGGATGAAATTAATTCTTCTGTGAATATATTGAAATCGAAATACGAGACTACCGTAAATGAAAAAAATTCGCTTGTGGCAGAATATGATAATTTAGAAAAAAATTTATCCACCTCAAAAGGCCGCATACAGGAAATTGTCACTATAATTCGTACCTTAGAAGAACAAATTAACCTGAAGAAGCAATTGCAAAGCAGTAAAAAATCACGTTATGAAGTATTGATGGATTATGAAACGCGTGCAGAGGGAATAGAATCCGGGGCAAAGTTTATTATTGAGGAATCGCGGAAAACAGATTCTATCCTGAAAGGTATGCAAGGTATGATCGTTGATATGCTGAAAGTTGATTTGCCGTACGCTCGTGCGATAGAAGCCGCATTGGGGGATAAAGTTCAGGGTATCGTCGTTGATACCACACAAAATGCCGTAAAAGCGCTTGCTTATTTGCAAGAACATCAAAAAGGAAATGCCATTTTTTTCCCACTGGACCGCATGCATGGACAACCTTCACTCAATGAGGAAATTCTACAAAACCCAAATACCATCGGAGTCGCAAGCCGTCTTGTTACGAGCAGAGAAGATATTCGCAGTGTAATAGATGGTTTTTTAGGCAATATCGTTGTTGTCGAAAACCTTGATGCCGCGATGGGTTTGAATAATCAGGGGCATTGTGTCTGTTGTGTAACTCTTAACGGAGAGTTATTCGGATCGGATGGAACAATCAGCGGTGGCAGAAAACAGGGGCAGGTGGGCATTATTTCCCGCAGAAGTGAACTGAACCAAATTGAGAACGATTTGCTCCGGATACAGGAAGAATCCGGCAGATTGGAAAAGGAAAAACATAATTACGTAAGCGAGCTTAGCGGTCTTGAGGAAGAAACTGCCCGACTGGCAGTAAAAATAGAGCAGTTGAACTTATTGAAAATTTCAAAGGATAATGAACTTTCGCAAAATAAACAGAAACAGGAAGAACTTCTGGCAGAGGTAAAGATAAACGAAGATGAACTGGAAGAAATAAACGGTGAAATAGAAAGCGCGCATGGGCGTGAAGTATCATTGCGGGAGAGATTGGACGCCCTTAGCCAGCATCATGAAGCACTAGAGCAACAAATCGAAGAGACCTCGATGCTTGTTAAAGAAAAAGAAGTGATAAAGAAAGAAATACAGGAAGAGATCATGTCTTTAAAAGTGATACTTGCTCAGAAAGAAGAGAAAAAAGACAGCATAACAGCGGCATTGAATAAACTTCAATCAGACCAGCGCGAAATGGAAGCACAGGTTCAGGACATTGCGGATGAATATAAAAGTTGCCAGCAAAAAATATCTGACGCGAAAATAGAGATTAACAACCTGGGACAGCATATCGAGGAACTACAATCGGAAAAAATAGTTCTGGACGAAAGAGCAGAAAATCTGGAAGCAGAAATAGAAAGAAATGATTGCCATGCTGCTGAATTAAGGACTTCCCTGGAAGGAAATCAGACAGAATACGGCACTATAGAACAAAATCTGCAGGAATTAAGATTTAAAGAAAATGAATATCAGATTCGCATATCTAATCTTGAAGAACGAATAAGGGAAGAATACAAAATCGAGATTTCCGAATTGTATAATAACCGGGAAGAAATTGAGAAGGAACTCGGCAATTTGAAGGAAAAGCAGGAACAGTCTGCTGTCTCTCCGGAGGAGTTTTGGAATGCGATTTCCGCTGAAATTGAAGACTTGCAGGAAAAAGTTGAGCGTCTGGGCAATGTGAATCTGGAAGCCATTGCTGAGCAGGAAGATCTTGAAAACAGGGAAAGCTTTCTTCTCAATCAGAAAGAAGACCTCGAAAAATCGCATGAGAGTTTGCAGAATCTGATAAAAAAAATTAATCATACAAGCCGCGAAGCCTTTGAAAAAACCTTCCATGAAGTTCGGGAAAATTTCCAAATGATGTTCAGGAAGTTGTTTGGCGGAGGAAAGGCAGATATACTTCTGGAAGAAAATGTTGATATACTGGAAGCGGGAATTGAAATAGTGGCTCAGCCGCCGAACAAAGAGCTTCGGTCTATTACCCTCCTTTCCGGGGGAGAAAAGGTGATGATCACTGTGGCCTTGCTGTTTTCTGTATTTCAGACAAAACCAAGCCCCTTTTGCATTCTTGATGAGGTAGATGCCGCTCTTGACGAAAATAATATTAATAGATTCAATCTTATCGTAAAGGAATTTACCAAAGAAACACAGTTTCTCATGATTACACACAATAAAGTTACTATGAGCATTGCAGACGTGCTGTATGGCATTACCATGCAGGAACCAGGGGTATCAAAAAAGATTGCGGTGAAATTTGAGGAGATTGAGAAAAAGGTTGCGTAATACGCAATGTAGGTAGTATATGATTTGCATGATAAGGAGGTTTTTGCATGATAAAATTACAAATTCAATCTGACAAAGAGGATGGAGTTGTTGACATTATTCGGGCGGCAATTTCTGCTGAAATCAAAAGACTCGAGATCGGCTTGAGTAAAACAAACATGCAAATTGAAAAATTTGAAACTGAGTATGATGTATCATCAGAAGTATTTCAGAAGGAATTTTCCGCCGAAGACCTGAAAAAAGGCGACCGGGAATATATAGAATGGGCAGGCGAATTAAAGATAAGGGAAAAGGTAATGGAAGACCTGAGAAAACTCAAAGAAATAGAGTATGTTGCTCACTGAATATTTCGCCAACCTTGTAAAGGGTATAGAGGAATATTCCAAAACCAATTTAATAATTGATACAGATTTACACATTGACAGCAGGACTGAAAAAATTGGGGTAACAAAAGGTGTCATAACATTTATTGACGATTCAAAATTATTTTTTACAGAATATCTCGACGTCAGATATAAGATCGAAAAACTTACTTATTCTTTTCATTTTCAACAAATAGATGGAAAGCTAATATTCAGATACGACAATGCTGACCATACACCACGGTTAAACTTCAATTCTCATAAGCACGTCTCATCGGGCGAAATAGTTCAATCTGTAATACCAGAATTAGGCAATATTACTTGAAGAAGTAATGGATTATATTTTACGGATTAAATAGCATACACAATTCCTACTTTTTTGAGTGTCAGAGGTTGTATTCTGATAAAAAATAGATACGTGATTCAGGGAAACTTATAATAATGGGGTAAAAGGCAACTCGGTATGAAAAAGGGAAAAAAATGTGTTTGACAACAGATGAAAGAGTGAGTATCATTACCCTCGATTCTCGATTGCTGAAATAAAAGTGTATGCGATGGAGTTCGCTTAATCGCTGCTATTGTGGCTAATAACTCCTGTCAAAGATTTCGTTTGGCAGGAGTTTTTTTATTTTGAAAAACCCCTGTCAAACAAATAGTGTTGGCAGGGGTTTTTCTGTTATGTTTTTCCATCAGGGAGATGAGCATATCCATTTATTTTATGGAGGATTTGAAGTTTCATGTTAGAAAAATTCGTGGAACATAAAAAAGAAATATTGAGTGTTATTGAAAAAACAGAGACCTTATCAAAAGACGATGCGGGGGCTGGAAACAACCAACTTGCTATGGTCAGAGAGCAATTGATAACGAACAGCTTCAATTTGGTGATTTTGGGTCAGTTTAAAAGGGGGAAAACGACGCTTATCAACAGCCTCATTGGCAAAGAGATACTCCCGTCATCGGTAGTGCCGCTCACCTCTATCGTGACGATCCTGAAATTTGGCAAAGAAATCAGATGCACTATCTTTATGGAAGATGGCAGTCAAAAGAAAATCAGTGTGGAAGAACTTTCCTGCTATGTTACCGAGAAGGAGAATCCGCGGAATATTCGCGGGGTACGATGTGCGTTCATTGAATATCCGTCTCCTTCTCTTGAAAAGGGCATGTTGCTGGTCGATACTCCGGGTGTAGGGTCAACCTTTCTGCATAATACGGAAACGACGTATGAATTTTTAGACCACCTCGATGCCGCATTATTTCTGATGAGCGCCGATGTTCCTATTTCACAGGCAGAAAAGGAACTGCTTGATACCATCAAAGATTCCACCCAGAAGATATTCTTCGTGCTGAATAAAATTGATAATCTGACGGCAGAAGAGATTAAGGAAATTTCTCAGTTTAATAAACAGGTATTGGAGGAGATGGGATTTACCGTGCATAAAATCTGGCCTATATCTGCAAGAGAAGCGCTGAAGGCAAAAATAATGAATAACGATGTTCAGTTTTCACAGAGCGGTCTTTTGGAACTTGCAGATGAGCTGGAGAGTTTTCTTTCTTCAGAAAAAGGGAAGGTTGTTCTGAATACAGCAATATCCAGGACACAACGGTTTATCTCCCGGAAATTATCTCAGATAGCTATTGAGAAGCGAACCCTGGAGGCTTCCAGTGAAGAATTAGAGGAGAAACTAAACACCTTTCATAAATTGGTTGCAAACCTGAAACAGGACAGAGATGATATTACGTATCTGCTCAAGGGAGAATCCGACAAGTTGTGTCTGAAAGTGGAGAATATGCTGAAGGCTTTGGAAGAAAAAGAAACCCCGAGAATAAAACAATGTCTTACGGATTTCTATGAGAAAAATTTCGGGCTAAGCCCGACAGTTCTTCGGGATGAGATGCAAAAGGCTATCAAAGAGGAGATCGTCAGGGGATTCGATGTATTCAGAAAAGATTCCGAGCTGGCGATTTCAAATACTATTCAGGAGGCTTTTAACCGTTTTACAAAACGTTCCAACGATATCATACAGGAGTTTAAAGCGGCTGCTGAGGTGCTCTTTGAGGTAACTATGGATCAGGCGGAATTTGCCGTGGAGCTGACGAAAGACAATAGTTTTTATTATATGGTGCAGGAGTATACGGCGCCTACCGAAGAAGAAGTGAAGTCCATTCTGCGTACGTTCCTGCCGAAATCCCTGAGCAGGAAGATGGTTTTTCACGAGATGATGGAAAGGGTGTCTTCTGATGTAAGCCGAAACTGCGGCAGAATACGCTCAGACCTTGCAGGAAGGATTTGCAAGACCATTAACCACTATGCGAAACAATTGAAAGACCTTGGAAGCGATCTTACAGAGCAAATAGAACAGGCTATTCAAAAGGGTAGGGAGAGACGAAAGGCGGGAGACGAGTCTGTACGGATTGAGCTGGCGTTATTGGCAGACAAGACTAAGAAACTGGAAGATCACAAAGAGACACTGACAAATATTTGGAATGCCATTAATCTGATTGACGTAAAACAGGAGCAAATAAATATGGTAATGATGTAGGATTAAGCTGTGGTTCTGAAGGAAGAGGCGATGGAGTTCGCCTTATTGCCATCGTGAGCTGATAACTCCTATTAGATATATAGTGGTTTAGTTTGTTATAGTATTTAATGAAGGAGGTTTTAATATGGAGGCAAACAATTTTTTTATCTGTCCGGTATGTGGCAATGACAAAGAATGTAAGGTTTTTTTTAGTAGTTTTAAAAGCATAAAACAATCTCCGCTCCTCGGGATGCGTACAGAAGAAAGCGGCATTTTACCAAATCTGAGGGCAGCGGATAATTATATTGAATGTTCATGGTGTTCAAAGAGATATAAGCATGATGCTGCTTTAGTTATTGGGCGAAGATATATCCAGGCATTACAGAGGCTTCAAAGAAAAACAACATGACATTCTATTGCCCGAAATGCTGGAATGAAATAAATGAGGCTGAGAAAATATGCCCTTTCTGTAATGCGGATATAGTGAAATATGAAAACATGGATTACGAGGAAAAATTGCTCAATGCGCTAAGGCATACGGAACCGGAAACGGTTCTGCGGGCAATAAATATCCTCGGCAGGCTAAAAAGTGAAAAAGCGGTAGAACCTCTTATTGCACTCTTTAAAAAAAAGACAGTGTCTTTCTTAAGACTGCGATTCTCGAAACTCTGAATGAAATCGGAGTTTCCGAGGCAAAAGAGTTTATTATGGGTTGTATGGAGTCAGATATGGGCGTTGTTAAGAGAAGGGCGAAGGACTTAATAGAATTAAGAATCAAAATAAATGGATAGAGCAAACAAAATATATTCGCGAATTATCAGCGCCCTTTCTTCGGAAAGATGTCCTGTCTGCGCAATGTTATATCAGGATGAATTTGACAGTTTGTGCCGATGGGCAGGGAAAAGCGGCGAGACATATAGAGATTCGGAACAAAGGATACACCTTGTAAACGCGGGAGGTTTTTGTAATTACCATTTTTGGCAATTCCAAAGAATTAGCTCTCATTACGGCACAGCAAATGTATGCATTGTTTTGCTGGTAAAATTGATAGCAGTGTTAAACTCCGTCAAACACAAACATAATTTAAATATTTTATCTGCAGAGAATGTCATGAAATGTCCTTTGTGTTACGAGCTAAAGCAAAAAGAAGCAGGTTATCTTAAGGAACTGACGAACATTTTGGAAGATGATGATATTAAACCAAAATATGTATCCGGCTGTGGCGCTTGCATGCCTCACTTTATCAGACTAATGGATTATAGTGATGATGAATTGCTACTGGAATTTTTATTTGATACACAAATTACTCAGATCGCACGGATTAAATCAGACGCCGAAGGCTTTATTCGCAAGATGAATCCGTCTTCCCGGTGGGAACAGACAAAGGCTGAGAAAAAATCGTGGTTGCTGGCAATCGAAAAAATAGCGGGTAAAAACGGTGTATAAATGGGGAATAAATGACATGTTTACCAGAGAAGAGGAACTCCGGTTAATAAAAAACGCAATGGACTGTAGGAAAAATATCATTGTCTACGGAGAGGAAGGAACGGGTAAAAGCGCCGTTATTCACGAATTAGTAAGCCGGAGGAAGTCCGGAAAGTTACTTTACTCTCACAGCAGCAGAACATTGAAGGAATCGTTGATAAACCCTATTCTTTTCTATCGTAAAGATACAAAAAAAATAAATAACAAAAACATTCCGATGCTGAGAAAAACATTCTTTACCATGCTTGATGAGATAGCGCCGGAATATGTTATTTTTGATCATGTAGAATTGGTTAAACCAAAACACTATTCTTTCTATCTGTATTTAATGGACAAAAAAATTCCTCTGATAATAATAAGCCGTGGTATAAAGAAAAAAGATATCGATCATTTGCGTATGGTCTTGTTTGATTTTGTAAAAGTGGAAATGACTAATCTTGATAAATCATCCACTGATAAACTGGCAGATCATTTTATCAAAGAATTTAAGATTAACGTCAATTGTATGGACGATTTCAAAAAAGACATATACAGATTTTCAGGAGGCAATCCCAAAATGGTGAAAGAACTCTGTTTTATGGCAAAAGATACAAAATATCATTCGTATGACAATTGCAATGTAAAACTCATTGATTTAGACTACAGGATACATAAGGCTATACGGTCAAAGTATTTGTGGCGATAGGAGCATTTCCGCAAAATAGGCTAAAGGCCGATTCCGCTTTTATTGGCAATTCTCTCAAATTCTTCATTGCTGTTAAATGTAATAACTATCTGCCCCCTCCCGCGGCGTTCTCTTATTCGTACTTTTGTTCCAAAATATTTTCGAAAACGATCTTCAATGTCTGCAATATGCGGTGTAGGCATTTTTTTTGTGGGTTGTTTTGCCGGCTGGGAAGCATTCTTTGTTCCCGCCGCTATTGCCTCGATATCCCTTACGGAAAGCCCTTCTTTAATGATACTGTCGCAGTATTTTAGCTGTGCTTCTTTGTCTTGGAGAGAAAGGAGCGCTCTGGCGTGTCCCATGGAGATTGTTCCACGTGAAACATGATCCTGGATTTCTTTGGGGAGTTCCAGCAATCGGAGATAATTGGTTATGGAACTGCGGTTTTTCCCCATTGCCTGGGCAACTTGCTCTTGCGTAAATTCGAATTTTTTTATCAATTCCTGAAACCCCAGGGCTTTTTCCATCGGATTAAGGTCTTCTCTCTGGATGTTTTCTATTAAGGCTAATTCGAGAACATCTGCATTGTCTGCCTGGCGGACTATCGCAGGGATTTTCTTCAGTCCAAGCTCCTTTGCCGCTCGCCATCGCCGTTCTCCCGCAATAAGCATATATCCGTGAGAAAGGGGCGTCACGATAACAGGCTGTAAAATACCGTGTTTTTTTATCGATGCCATAAGGTCGTGCATCTCCGCTTCCTTAAAAAGATTGCGCGGCTGCATAGTATTTGGTTTTATATCGTTGGGGTTTAATTGTATAATAACCCCCTGCTCTCGTTCTGCTTCAATACCAATAACACCACCCAGGAGAGATTGCAGACTTTTGCTCAGTTTTTCATTTTTGGGCATGGAAGATTCCTTTTTTGATTTATTTTCAATTGCAACGCCGTTTGGCAGATGCCAGGATCAAACTGGCTGTAAATGACAGAAATGTTCCACGTGAAACATTTTTTATAGAGTCTATGACTTTTTTTCTGAAATTCAAGGGTTTTTTATGAATAATGCAATAGTTAGCCTTGCTATTAATACCTCACGGGATATTTTTCGTCAACCGTTATTTTATATAATTACCGGAGTCGGTTCATGCTTTACGCTTAGTTCACTTTTTTTCACGTTATTTGCTTTTGGCGAAGAGATCAGGTTAATGAGGGAAATGGGCATTTCGACTATTACGATTTGTTGCCTTGTGTTGGTTTCTCTCTCTGCCGTGAATTCTCTCTCAAAAGAAATGGAAAGCGGCACTATTTTGACGCTACTGGCAAAACCAGTGAGCAGGCGTTCTGTTATTCTGGGAAAATTTTTTGGAATATTGATAGTGGTGGTCTCTGAGTTTTTAATCCTGGGGTCTCTTTTAGTCATTTCCTTATGTTTAAAAAATCTGTTGGATTTTCATGAGGGGTTCTTTTCCTCAATTATGCACTTGGGAGGCGCTACTTTTCTTCAACTTTTCCTTTCCTTTCTGCAGGTGGAAATAATGTGCGTAATTGCAATCGCAGGATCTATGTATTTATCTATGGCGGCTAATTTGAGTTGTTGTGTGTTTGTCTATATTGTTGGGAATATGTTAAGTCTGGTTCAAAAACTTTTCAATACAAGCGAAGGAGGCTTTCCCTGGGTTTTGTCTTTTCTGTATGTATTTTTCCCCAACCTGGAAGGGATGTGTGCCATCGGGATGGGGAATTCTTTGGAGGAGCTTAACTTCAAGTATGTTTTGTTTATGGTGGTATATACTATTTTGTACTCGATTCTTATTATTACCGTGGTATGTGAAATGTTTGAGAAAAGAGAATGTGACTAAAAAGACTAAAGGATGAACCATATATTTTTGCGATACGGCTCATCCTTTGATGTAATGGCAAAAAACACAAAAAACTAATGACAATAACTACTCTCTTTCATTAGAGATGTATTAAATATACCCCTTCAATATGGTTCAACCGGTTAATTTCTTTAAGGCAATCTTGCGGCGGCACGGCATCAACATTTAAAATACTAATGGTATTTCCACCAATCTCTTTCCTGCCAAAGGTCATATGTGCAATATTTATGTTTTTGCTGCCAAGAAGAGATCCTATTTGACCAATGAACCCAGGTTTATCTTTGCCGAAAAGCACAAGTATATGTTCGTTGAGAATGGCCTCTACGCCATAACCATTTATATCTACAAGCCTCGGCTCATTTTTGCCAAATACCGCGCCTGAAATGACGGTTTCTCCGTTAGCCGTGGAAATTTTAGCGGTAACAAGGCTGCTGAAATCACAAGAGCTGCTGCTCGTAGTGACATTTACCTTTATGCCTCGTTCTGTCAGCAAAGTAGGCGCGCTAACAAGATTTACTCCTTCTTCCAGACTTGGTTTGAGTAATCCGACAATAAGACTGTCAGTAATGATCCGGATATTTTTATTGGAAATTTCTCCCGTGTATACGATATCTAATGTCTGTATACTTTCACTGTTAAGCTGCGTTAAAAAGGATCCCATTTTTTCAGCAAGAACGAGATAAGGTTTTAAATTTGTATATTCTTCCGGACTATACGGAGAAAGGTTGACAGCGTTTTTGTATCCTTTTCCGGTAAGCGCCGCCGCCATCTGTTCCGCAGCCTCAACTGCAACGGCGAATTGAGCTTCTTCGGTTGAAGCTCCCAGGTGCGGAGTGGCAATGACCTGCTCCAACTGCACCAACTTGGTGTCCTTTGGAGGTTCTTCTTCAAACACATCAAGGGCCGCGCCAGCTACGTGTCCGCTTTTAATGGCATCGTAGAGATCCTTTTCCGAAATAACACCGCCCCTTGCGCAATTAATAATTTGTACGCCTTTTTTCATGAGGGAAAATTCTTTACTGGCAAGAAGATTTTTGGTTTCTTTGTTCAGCGTGACATGAAGTGTGATATAGTCTGCCTGCGCCAGCAGGTCATCAAGATTTTTAACGATAGCTATATTATATTGCGATGAAATTTCTGCTGTTATGAAAGGATCATAGCCGATAACCTTCATTTCCAAAGCAGCGGCACGTTTCGCTACTTGTCTGCCTACACGTCCCAGCCCGATAATTCCTAAAATTTTTCCTGTAAGCTGCATCCCTGTAAATTTCTTTTTTTCCCATTTCCCTTCCTTTACCGAAGCGCATGCCTGGGGAATGAAACGAGAGAGCGAACAAAGCATAGCGATGGTATGTTCGGCAGTTGAGACTATATTACCTGCTGGAGTATTCATGACCACAATACCTTTTTTTGTGGCCGCAGGGACATCTATATTGTCAACACCCACGCCTGCACGGCAAACGGCCTGCAACTTTTCGCTTTTTTCGAGTACGGAAGCAGTAAGTTTTGTATTGCTCCTGACAATAACACCTTCACACGTTTTTATAACAGCCTCCAACTCCGGGGACTTTAATCCCGTTTTCTTTAAAACTTCGAGCCCGGCATTTTGTAGAATTTCATTACATACATCGGGAAGATCATCTGCAATTAAGACTAACATGCTTGCTGCCTTTCAAAAATAAATAACAAGATTCTGATAAAAATACACGTACTCGTTTGGTAGATTACATTCTGTCAATGCGACTAAAATGATAAAAAACATATTTTACCTGTTAAATCAGGGTAAATCAAACTGAAACTTTTCAGCCATATACAGACCTTTTGTCCGAAAAAATCAAAGAATAATGCACCTGCATAGTATTGCCGGAGGAACGATCTTTCTGCTTAGAGGAAAACTATACATAGCGCATTAAATTTTTGCGAATAACCATTTAGGCTGAATGAAGACTAAAGTCAATTCAAAAATTAACATGCAAATATTATTTGCGCTGTGTATATAATGGAGATAAATGTTTGCGGTAGGATGTTTTTTTTGTTAGAATCACACCTTCTTTTAATTATAAGGTTAATCAAGTTGGAGTGCAATTCATGAGGCACAACGGGTATATCATTTTTCTCCTTTTCTTCACAACGTTTTTACCATTTGGTTTTTTATCGCAGAAAATTGCACTGGGGCAAACAAGTGGGCAGGAAGTGAATGAAAAACTGGAAGATTTTCAAAAATCACTGCAAAATTGGATGCGCAGTTTCGATAACATCGGCACTCAATTTTCTGAACTTCACAAAGATGTTAAGGAAACCATCACTCCTCTGAAAGAATCCAGCCAGACGATAAAAGATGTTGAACAAAAGGTGAATACTATTATTTCACGACTGGAAAAGGTTGAACAAGCCAAATCGGTTGAAGAAGTAAAAAATGCAATAGATTCTTTCGGAAAGACTTTTGATGTTTTTAAAAAATTGTTTTCCGATTTAAAGAAAAGAGTAGAAGATCAGGAGGTAAAAACCGCCGTGCTTGAAAAAAAATATCAGGAAGCGGAAACCCCGTTAGAACCATTCAAAAAAGCGCTTGAAGATATAAATAAACTAGTTACTGAGAAATTTGCAGCACAAGAGAAGATATTTGCAGCCGCGGACGAAAATATCAAAACGCGCGCTGCCACATTGGATCAACAAATAAAAGTTTTTGAGGATTTGGATATCAGAGTGAAGAATTTGGAGAAATTGGGGGCTGCACCTTCCGGCACGGTTACGGCGGAAGTGGTCGCTGCGGCGCCTCCGGTTCCTGCTCCCAAGGCATCGCCGGTCTCCGAAACGGTAGGCACAGAAACAGCGGTGGTAGTAAAAGAAGAACCGGTTGTGCGTGGCCCAACCCCGGAAGATGAAGGTTTTAAGGAGATAGGGGATGGTTTTTATGTGCGCAATGTAAATTTGCTCCCCTTCGGGTCTTCTTCTCAAATCGAGGGGGAAATAAAAAATTTATCCGGCAAAGATCAAAGCATCATTGCATTTGAAGTAAAGGTGTATAATAAAGCAGACTTGGTTTTGTTTTCACAAGATTTTTCAATAAAATCCTTTCAGAATGAAAATATAAGGACATTTAACGAAATTATTACCGGCTATTCACCAGCAGACATTGCGAGATATGAGGTGTTGACGAAGAGGAGATACTGACATGTTAATTGCCAAAAGCAGAAATATTTTGTTTCTTTTGTTTATGTGTATTACAGGTTTTTTTTGTGGAAAAGAGTTATATGCTGCTGAAGATGAAAAGTATCCTGACATGGTTCGTATTCCCGCAGGCGAGTTTTATATGGGAGAAAATAAATATTATGAATGGGTATTTATGCTGGCGTATAATATTTATGATGGACCGGAACATATTGTATATTTAGATGAGTACTATATTGATAAATATGAAGTAACGAACGAGCAGTATGCAAAATTTATTAAAGAGACAGGACGCCGCATTCCGATTAGTTGGTTTGACAGCAGGTTTAATCAGCCAAAACAACCTGTTGTAGGCATTATGTGGGAAGATGCGGTTGCTTATGCAAAATGGGTTGGTAAGCGTCTGCCTACAGAGGCTGAGTGGGAAAAAGCGGCACGCGGCACTGACAGACGTTTATGGCCATGGGGAAGCGAAATATTTGATGCGGAACGATGCAATGTCTGGGAAATAAAATTATTAAAGACCGTTCCTGTTGGAACGTATGAAAAGGGGAAAAGCCCTTATGGCTGCTATGATATGGCAGGAAATGCCTGGGAATGGTGCGCAGATTGGTATGATCAGAATTATTATTATTATTCTCCCAAAAACAACCCAAAGGGTCCGGAATACGGTCAGCAAAAGGTCATCCGCGGCGGTAGTTGGCATTATTTTGGACACTTTGCCCGGTGCGCAGCAAGGTATCGAGTTCCTTCATTTGCACAATTAACACAGATAGGATTTCGTTGCGCAAAATCTGTCGAGTAATATCAGGGTTATTTAGCGCCAGCCTTTTCTTTTTCCTTTTTGTCTAACATTTGCTTGATTTCTTCAAATGTCTGAGGATTGACCCGAATTTTACCCTTCTCGTCTGAAACACCCAGCCTCGTAGCCATATCATCGACATCAAGCAAGTTTAAATCAATCGTAGAAATATTAATATCTGCAAGGTTGACATTTCTGGCCGCTTCCATTGCAACAATAATATCTCCTCCAAATCCTGCAAGAGCCTCCCGCCTCATTCTTTCACCCTCAGCATTTGCCAACTTGATCAATAATTCCCCTTCTGCTTTTCGCTGCTGTTTGTAACGGTCTCCCTCTGCCTGCTTTTCAATCAGATATTTGTCAGCCGCTGCAAGATGCTCAATTACTTGCTTGGTCGTCTCAGCATCTAACACGGTAATTTCACGCTCTCTGTCACCGGATATCTTCTGTGCAATGGCTTCGGTATCTGCTTCGATTGTTTGGGTAATACCTCTTTGTTCTGCGGCAAGAGCCTTTGACTTGTTCAGCACATTGTCTAATTCCGCAACCTTAATATTTCTAATTTTACGGTCCAACTGTGGGTCAAACCTGATTTCCAAAATTAAAACATCCACAATTTCTATATGACGAGACTCCAAACGTTCCATGATTTTTATTTTGCATTCCTCCGCCCTTTTCCGCTTTTCGTCAGGATTATATAAATCCCTTTCCACCATTTTACCAAAAATACTTCTCGCTACGTCACGGGTTTCGTTTTCTACTATTATTTTGTACCGTTCTCCGACACCAAGTTCCTGTCGAAGCCTCCAGGCAGAACCTCTTTTTATTTGATATTTAATGATTAAATCAACTTCCACATCATAGTCATCGGCAGTTCTTACCGCACAATGTTTTACCTCATCATGTCCCAATCCAGAATGTTCCTTTGCTAATTCCAATGTTTGCACGGTTATATCATAGAGATCCCATTGGTCAATTCCCGATATCGCCCTGTGCCAACCCGGCCCGTAATCCTTTTGTACAATACCTCTGCTGACACCCCATACGCGAGTTCTCGCTCCCACCTGATCGGCGCCCACTTTTATGACAAAGAATTTTATGCCGACAACAAAGAACGCAACAACGACTATAATTCCAATAGGAACAATGTATTTTGCCGTTAACTTTCCTATGTGCATTTTTCCCTCTTTTTTATGTAAAAGTTAAAATTTAATGAATTCAACGGAATACATTAAAAGTATTTTCGTTTTCATTTAAAATACACGACACGGTTAATCGGTTTTTTGAGGACCTGGCTGCATTATACTGTCAAGGGCTGCATCCGGAGGTTCCGGCCGTGAGTAATCAATTTTCGGCGCATCTTCAACAAACTTGAAACGCTGTATACTTTGCGGCTGTTCTATACCACTTCTGACAATCGGAACCCCGCGTATAATAGCGTTTTTCAGACGTTTTGCATATTCGAGTCTCACAAGATTGCGGCTGCCATTTCCTTCAAAAGCATCACGCAATGCTGCAAGACCTTTTGCTTCTGCCTTAACTGTCGCAAGCACTCCTTCTGCTTTTTGTGCCAAGCGTTCATAATCTGCATCAGCCTCATATTTTGCCTTTATTAAATAAGCTTCGGCCTCCTGCTTTTTCGCTTCTGCGGTACCTCGCGCATCCATGATTCTTTTGTCGCAATCTCCACGAAACCTGGCGACTTTTACTTCCTTCTTTTTCGTTTCTTCCACAATTACCTTACGCTGATTTTCCATAGCGGCCTTTGCCCTGGTTTTTTGTTCTTCCACCTCTTTATCCGCCAATCTTCGTTCTTGTATCTTTTCGGCGTATTCCCTGTAATAACGATAGTCGGTAAGGTTTATTGATGTAAGAAAAAACCCGTGCGGCTCTAATGACTTATTAATTTCTTCCCGTGCTTTCTCTGCCTTTGCATCACGTTTTGAAGCGCTTGGAAATTCATCAATATAAAGCTCGCCGTAGCAGTAATAACATACAGTGCGGGCATAATCATACACCCATTTCTGTTTATATACATCCCCCACGCCCGTATTCTGAATTATATGTGTGGCATACTCAGGGCTTAAAATATACTGTATCTGAAGATCCAATACTACTTCACCGCCATCAATCGTTTTTATAACGAGGGGATTTCCCTGTGGCTGTTTTTCAGTAATTTCGGCAGCAGTCATTTTCAATATCTGTTCACGTTTGTCAAGAATATAAATATCCTGGATAAACGGATAATAAAGAACAGCACCTGCACGATTAATTTGTTTTATGCTGCCAGTCAGGTTGTTTACAATTACAGCTACTTCGTCAGGAGCAATTTCTTTCCAGCTCAACTCTCTGCCTCCATATACACCTCCTGTGATTAAAGCTAAAGCAATTATCAACACAAAAATTTTTCTGTAGAGGTGGAATTTCTTAAATTTTGGTTTGAAGTTCTTGTCCATAATAAAGAGCACCTTTTTAACGAAAAGCTATCCTGGCTAAGTTATACTTGTACATTTCACATATACTAACAAAGGTTGACATTATAAAGTCATGTCTATTGCAGGTCAACAAAAAACTAAAAAACAGGCTTTTTTTAAGTTAATGCTAAGTTGTTGTTTAAAAAAGTTTAAGAACAAAAACAAGAAAGGCGTGTTTCAATTTGTAATCGTTCATTTCAACTTGAAAGATAGTGGTGTTTTAGTAATTGTCAGGAAAATAACACACTACTGCATTAAAAACATTATAAAAATATTATTTACAATAGGTTATAAATATATTTTCACATAATTGTTTGTTTGGGTTATAATTTGCGCGTCTTTCTTAATAGTTTTAAAGTAAAAATGGTAGTATTTACATTATTACAATCTAACTATCACGTTTTTTGCAATAAACGAGCGTTAGCAGGACACGGGGGAGAAATCGCAAAAAATTGCTTGACACCTTGTTTTTCAAAGATATAATGTGTATTCCAAAATTATCTTTACTGATTGGCCGCGTTGGTCAGTCATCAGCTAAATTTATTGGAGAATCTTATAGTAAATCTAGGAGGAGGAGAAAGGAGGCGCTATACGCTTTACACTTGAATTTCAAAAAGGTTTTTCTTACGTTCGTGATTTTATATTATTGTATTTGTTTAAAAGCTGTTTCATTATTGGGAGGTGAATATGGGAAATAAATTTTGGAAGACGTGCCTCGGCGGCGTTGCTGCTGCTGTCTTCTGTTTTGCGGCTACTCCCTTCGTGCATGGGGCTGACTCGACATCGTTAGAGGATATGGAAAAGGAGCTGAATGCACTGAGGGCTTCTGTTTCAAGCTTGACTGAGCAGATAGAAACTGTTAAACAGTCTCAAACTGTATCTTCTGCTCCTTTAAGCGAAGGGGAAAAAGGAGAATTAGAAACGTTAAGAAATGAAGTTAATTTTTTGAAGGAAGAGTTTCAGACTGCTGCCCAGGCAGAACAATTGAAGGCTCAGGATATTACGGGAAATGTTTATTCTGAATTTGCAAAAAAGGTAAAATTGGGCGCTCAGATAAGAACAAGGTATGAATACACCAACGGTTTTTATAATACACCAGACCATACCACTCAGTTTGAATCTTTTGGTACCAGACGCGCGTTATCAGGTTCTTCAGCGGATGATGATTATGTCTTAAATCAATCGCGTCTTTGGGCAGATGGCGACGTAAACGAACACCTTAGAATTTTTATTCAAATTCAGGATGCACGTTCATGGGGTACAGAAGGCGATACGGTTGGCTTTGTAAACGACGGTGAAAACTCTATAGCTGATAGCGCAAATAATCGTCTTGATCTTCATCAGGGATATTTTGACATCAGGAATTTGTTCGATTTGCCGTTGACCGTCAGAGTTGGCCGCCAGGAGATTGTCTGGGGTGATCACAGGGTTATCGGTAACTTTGTATGGTCAAATATCGGTCGAACCTTTGATGCCGCACGTTTTATGTACGATACTGACACCTATTACTGGGAAGCATTTGGCGCAAAGATCGATGAAAACGGATATGTGGATGGTGCAACTGATGATGATAATGAAGACGAAAATCTCTATGCCTCCATGTTTACGTTCAAAAAGCTTATCCCCAGGGCAGTCTTAGAGCTTATGTATATCCAGAAGAATGATCAGGATGATGATTCTAACAGCGCAGTTACTGATGGCTATGATGCCGGAGAAGGTGACAGTGACCATGTAGTTGTGCATGATTTAGGATTCAGGTTGGATGGTAAAGCGCTAAATCTTGACGCTATAGATTACACCTTGGAATCTCACTTCCAGGTCGGAGATTATGGCGATCAGAGCCATAAAGCGTGGGCGTTGGCCGCAAGGACAGGGTATACATTCAAAAACGTGGCATGGACCCCTCGTATCGGAGTTGAATATGATTTCGCATCCGGCGATGATGATGTTAGCGATGGGCAGCATGAGACATTTGATAACCTTTACCCTACAAACCACTGGCAGGGTAACTACGGTTTCATTGATCTCGTGAGTTGGAGAAATATTCACGATTACAGGGCGAACGTAAAGGTTAACCCAACAAAGAAATTAATGATACAGGCTGATGTTCATTATTTTGAACTGGACGAAGAAGATGATGGATGGTATTATGCATCTGGCAACCTTGCTTCGGCACGTTCAGCTACAGAAGCCGAATTTTCAAATACCGATGATGAACTTGCATGGGAGTTTGATTTAACGGTAAGTTATAGTCTGTATCAAAATGTTGGTATTCTTGCTGGTTATTCCTTCTTCAAGGGTGAAGATTGGATTGATGACGTATTCGGTGATGAGATTGAATCCAACTGGATGTATATACAGACGACTGTTACGTTCTAGTTGACTGCAGTGTAAAGTTATGGTTTGAGACAATGGCATTGTATCAAACCGCAATTTCTTGTATAATGGGTGTTGCGAAAGCAACACCCATTTTTTTTGGGGAATTTGTAATATACACCAATGAATTTTTATTACTAAAATTTTCATGAAAACCAGGGAAATTAAAGACATAATACTTAAGGAACTCCCGGCTATTATCGAAGAAGATAAAGAAGTTAAGGATTTTATAATAAATCTCTTCAAGGATCGTTACGCAGACAAGGAAAAAACGGAGGAACGCTTTGACAGAATACTGAACGAGTTGGTAGCGGACAGAGAGGCGCAGAGCAAGAAATGGGAAGAGGGCAATAAACGATGGGAAGAAAATGAGAAGCGTTGGCAGGCAAACGACAGACGATGGGAAGAAAATGAGAAACGCTGGCAGGCAAATGACAGACACTGGAAAGAAAATGAGAAACGCTGGCAGGCAAACGACAGACACTGGAAAGAAAATGAGAAGCGTTGGGTTGAGCAGGAAAGGAAATGGGAAGAAAATCAAAAAATTATCCGGGAGATACAGGAATCAATTAAGACATTGAACAGAAAATATGACAGCAGTATTGGCGCATTGGGTGCGCGATGGGGTTTGAGGACAGAACAGTCGTTCCGAAACGCTTTAAAAGGAATTTTGAGAGAGGTATCGGGATTAGATGTAATTAATGTTATAGAGTATGATGAAGAGGGGGCAATTTTTGGGCATCCAGAACAGATAGAGTTAGATTTAGTTGTAAAAAACGGGTGTTTTATGATATGTGAAATAAAGTCATCTATAAGCAAGTCTGATATGTATATATTCAGGAAAAAAGCGGATTTTTATCAGAAAAGGCATAATAGACAGGCACAGAGGCTCATTGCGATATCACCGATGGTGGATAAAAAGGCGATGGAATTTGCAAAAGACTCCGGCATATTGGTATATAGTTATGTTGAAGATATCGAACCAAATATTTTTTCCGATTAATGAAAATTTTAATGCATGAATAATTACTCTCCTTCCATGGAAACATTTAAGCAGCTTGCCTCCGGCAATAACAATATTGTTCCGGTATACAGGCAATTATTTGCAGATGCTCTTACTCCTGTTTCTGCGTTTCAAAAATTATCTGATATGAAGTACTCCTTTTTACTTGAAAGCGCTGCGGGGGGTGAAAAAATTTCACGATATTCACTTCTTGGTGCGGACCCGTTTCTGGAATTTATCGCTACGGGGAATTGCATTGAGATCCGGAGTGCAAAGAAAAAGGAAAAAATCCATTCAGCCGATCCCTTATCCGTTTTAGAAAATGAAATGAAAAAAATTCAGCCGGTAAAAATAAAAGACCTTCCTGATTTTTTTTGCTGTGCAGTGGGATATATTGGCTACGATGCTATCCGTTATTATGAAAACCTTCCTGATATGCCTAAAGATGATCTTTCTCTGGCGGATATCAGAATTTTGTTTTACGATACGATCATTATTTTTGATCATTTAACCAAAACAATAAAAATAGTTTGTTCTGTTTCGATAGATGGCAGTAATTTGGAAGAATTATATAATACTACTGTTAAAAAAATTGACCGTGTTATTGATAAGCTGAGAACACCTGTTATGTCGTTAAGCGATGATGTTGCAACCGATAAAGAAACGAGTCGCTCTTTTTGTTCTAATTTTGAGAGAAATAGTTTTTTAACAGCAGTAGATCACTGTAAAGAATACATTCGTGCGGGAGATATATTTCAAGTGGTAATCTCTCAAAGATTTCAGACGAAAACAGCAGCGGATCCTTTTAATATTTACAGGGTTTTGCGTGTAATAAATCCCTCGCCTTACATGTTTTATCTGAAAATGGACGATTTACATCTTATCGGATCTTCTCCCGAGGTAATGGTAAAGGTGGATGGGAAGAAAGTTGTTGTGCGCCCCATTGCTGGCACCAGAAAAAGAGGGGTATCTGATGACGAGGATGAAAAACTTGCGAGTGAATTAATCGAAGACCCTAAAGAGAGAGCAGAACATATTATGCTTTTGGACTTAGGGAGAAATGATGTTGGAAGGGTATCTCGCTATAATAGTGTGCATATTGAAGAAAAGATGGTTATCGAAAAATACTCTCACGTAATGCATATCACTTCCAGTATCTGTGGTGAACTGGATGATAATAAAAGCGCTTTTGACGCATTGAAGACTTGTCTGCCCGCAGGAACGCTTTCGGGTGCTCCGAAGATCAGGGCTATGCAGATTATTGACGAACAGGAACCTACGAAAAGAGGTCCCTATGGCGGCGCAATAGGATATTTTGATTTTTTTGGCAATATTAACACATGTATAACGATTCGAACTATACTGTTAAAAGGTCAGAATGCATATATTCAGGCCGGGGCAGGGATTGTTGCTGATTCAATCCCGGAAAGGGAATTTGACGAAACTGTAAACAAGGCAAAGGGAATGATGAGGGCTATTGAGATAGCGGAAAGTATGAAGGAGAATATCTGAATGGGTTTTTCAAAGATTTTGCAGATTGTTGGAATTCTCGTAGCACTGGACGCCCTGTATTTTGGTATAGTAAAAAATTCAATGAAGATGGAAATGCTTATGCTGCTTATTGGAGTGATAATATTCTATTGCGGACGTATTTTGGGAAGTAAGAGTTAGTTTACGTCAATATTTTATTAATGAAAACACATCATATTTCCCTAAAACATCCTTTCCGTTCAGGAAGCCTAATTCTATCAAAAAAGCACAGCCAACAATTTTACCGCCGAGAGATTCAACCAGTTTGCAGCAGGCATTCATCGTCCCCCCCGTAGCCAAAAGATCATCTACCATGAGGACATTTTGACCTTTTTTAATACCGTCCTTGTGTATCTCAACTGTATCTGTTCCGTATTCCAGCTCATACGTCATGCTTGCCTTTTGATGGGGGAGTTTTCCCGGTTTTCTTACCGGTACGAAACCTGCTCCAATAGAAAATGCGACAATTGGCGCTAATATAAAACCACGAGCCTCCGCGCCGACAACAATATCTATTTTCTTGTTTTTAAAATGGTTTGTAATGCCCTCTATAGAATCTCTCAAGCCTTTTGCATCCTGAAGCAAAGGAGTTATGTCTTTAAATATTATTCCTTTTTTGGGAAAATCAGGCACATCCCGTATTAATTTCTTTAGGTATTCCATGATGTGTTTTCCTCTTTAGTAGTGAGATAGTGCAATTTCTGTATTGTTTCTTTTTCAATTTGCCGAACACGTTCTCTGCTTATTTTCAGAATGTTACTGATATCTTCAAGTGTCTTTGGCTCTCCGTCACTTAATCCGTAGCGCATTGCAATGACCATTGCAGCTCGTTTATCCAGAGATTCCAAAAGTTTTTTTAGGATTTCTCTTTCTTGTGTTTCTTCCAGTTCCTCTTCGGGAGTAAGTGCTTTTCCATTTGGTGTGATATCCCTTAATGCCCAAATAATATCTGAACCGGAGACAAGCGGCGCTTCAAGAGAACTCATTGACTGTAGAGAAAGTTCGATACTTTTCACTTTTTCAGCAGTTATATCCATCTCCGATGCGATTTCACTTGCGCTTGGCGGTCTTTCATGTCTTTCTAATAAATCCGCAGATGTATGCTTCAACTGAGAAATTTTTTGAAGCATATAAGAAGGTATGCGTATCGTCCTGGCCTTGTTCGTAATCGATCTTCGAATCGCCTGCTTAATCCACCAGGTAGCATAGGTGCTGAATTTGTTGCCAGTAGTTGGATCAAAATCTTTAACGGCGCGAATAAGCCCTAAATTGCCTTCTTCTATTAAATCCAAAAAGGAAAGCCCCCGATTTACAAATTCCTTAGCAATGCTTACTACCAGTCTTAAGTTTGCCTTTATGAGTCTTTCCCGTGCTTCTGCATCGCCCTTTGCTACTTTTCGGGTAATTTCCTGTTCCTCTTTTAAAGTAAGCAAAGGGATATTCTGTATTTCTCTCAAATAGGTTTGTAATGCAGAGTCCGTAAAATCAGCTCCTATTAAATCAGACTATTTAAACGGATTCAGTTACGCCGGAAGATGCTTCTGCTTCCTTATGCTGCGATTTACCGGACGAAGAAGTTGGCGCTTCTTCAGTTTCTCCAATATTTTCAGAAAGTTTTCTCAGACTAAGACCAATTTTTCTCGCTTCGGGCTCAATGCGAATGATCTTGACCTCAAGCTCGTCCCCTACATTTACTGCATCGGCAGGATTGCTGATTTTCTTGTCAGAAAATTCAGAAACGTGCAACAATCCTTCAATTCCCTTCCCGAGTTCCAGAAAAGCGCCAAAGTTGGCGAGTTTTGTTACGTGCCCTTTAACAATATCACCTACTTTAAATTTTTCCGGAATTTCCTTTTCCCACGGATCATCATGCAGTTGTTTCAATCCAAGAGCGACACGTTTCTTTTCCCTGTCAACGGAGAGAACCACAGCCTCAATTTTGTCTCCCTTTTTGACAATTTCGGAGGGATGTGCAACCTTTTTTGCCCATGACATATCGGAAATGTGTAATAAACCGTCAACCCCTTCTTCTATTTCGATAAAAGCGCCGTAGTTTGTCAGATTGCGGACCCTGCCTTTAATTTTGGTTCCGGCAGGGTATTTTTCTTCGATTACCGTCCAAGGATTTACTTCTGTTTGTTTAATGCTTAAAGAAATTTCCTCTTTTTCTCTGTCTATTTTAAGCACTACCACCTCTACCATATCGCCGATAGCGACGATTTCCGAAGGATGGTTAATGCGGCGCGTCCAGGACATTTCAGAAATGTGAACAAGTCCTTCTATTCCGGTTTCTAATTTTACAAATGCCCCATAAGACATGATGTTGACTACTTGTCCCTTTACCTTGGAACCTACCGGATATTTTTCTTCTATGTTAAACCATGGATTGTCTGTTTTTTGTTTTAATCCTAAAGCGACCTTTTCTTTTTCTTTGTCAACTTCCAGTATTTTTACTTCTATTTCGTCGTCAATGGCAAGCATTTCTGACGGATGGCTTATTCTGCCCCAGCTCATATCAGTAATATGAAGTAATCCATCCATGCCGCCCAAATCAATAAAGGCGCCGAAATCGGCAATATTTTTTACAACGCCTTTTCTTATCTGTCCGGCTTCTATTTCTGTCAGTAATTCTTTCTTCTTTTTCTCCCGCTCTTCTTCAATAAGTTTTCTTCGGGAAACGACTATATTCTGCCGTTCTTCGTCAATTTTAAGAATTCTGCAGGTAAGTTCCTGTCCGACATATTGTGCAATATCGCCAGGAGGTTTTACGTCAATTTGTGATGCCGGCAGGAAAATAGGCACGCCGATGTCCACAAGCAATCCGCCTTTGATTTTCCTGATAATACGGCCGGTAATGATATCTCCTTCTTTATATTTTGAGATAACCGTTTCCCACCCGCGAATGCGATCCGCTTTTCGTTTTGATAATTTGATGAGTCCTGAATCATCTTCCACGGCTTCTAATAAAACTTCAATTTCTTCACCTGTTTTTATTTCGGAAGGGTCGTCAAATTCATACTTGGGAACCATGCCTTCTGATTTATAACCGCAGTCAACGATAACATTGTCGCCAATCGAACTAATGATGCGGCCTTTAAGTATTGAATTGACTTCAAAATGCTGAACAGAATCATAATATGCAGATTGCACATTATTCTTGGCGCGTTCAGCCGCCATTATTGATTCAACATCTTTCTCTATATCAGCAATATTAACATTGTATTCCTTTAAGTAATCACGTTTTAAAGTTTCGAGACCCATAATTTAATAACTTCTCCGAAATAAAATAAAAAAGGACAAAGAAATAAAAAATACATACTTATTTATTTTTTAAGAGGGGTTCCACTTCTTGCAGAATTCTATGAAACACCTCATTTATTGTTAAATGTGTTGTATCAACGTAAATTGAATCCTCGCTGATTTTTAAAGGAGATTCTTTTCTTGTTGTGTCACGCTGGTCGCGCAATTCGATTTCTTTTGTAATATCATCAAGCGAGTTTTCACTATGTAAGATTCCCCTTTCGTGAAAACGCCTTTTCGCCCGTTCTTCAATTTTGGCATCAAGAAAAAACTTCTTCTCTGCGAGAGGAAAGACCACTGTTCCCATATCTCTGCCTTCCGCAATGGTATCTCCTTCTGAGGCAATTCTTCGTTGCAGGCTTACCATAATTGCCCTGACGCGGGGTTTACCGGATATATAATGTGTATGATTTGTAACTGACGGCGATCGAATCTCTTTTGTCACATTTATGTCATCCACAAATACCTGCAGCCCCTTTTGTTCGTGCTGAAAGCGGATATTTGTCTGCTCCATTAACCGGCACAAAGCGTTCTCATCTTCAAGGTTAAGTTTTTGTTGCAATGCTTTCCAGGTTAATGCACGATACATGGCGCCCGTGTCGAGGTAATTAATACCTAAGTGTTTTGCCAACATCTTTGCAACTGTGCTTTTGCCGGAACCGGCAGGCCCGTCAATCGCTATTATCAAGCGAACCCCCTGGGATATATACAACAATCACCGCACCTATTTTCATAGAGTGAGAAATTACAAATATACTAAACAACGTGTTTTATTGCAAGTTTTTTATTGTGGGCGCAAAACAAAATGTTCAGCTAAGTCCGCAGCGTTTTCTTATCCACCAATCAAGGGATATAATTGACACGATAAACATAAAAAAATATCCATTGTCCCACAGCGAAATGAATTTTTTGCCAACAAGTTTGGTAATGGGCGGGTTTTCTATAGAAAATTTTCCTCTGATATCTTTCTGGGGCAGATTAAAATACTTTCCTCCTGAAACTTCGGCTAATTTCATAAGCAATTCTCTTTGTATTGAAGTATCTTTAAATTCTTTATCTGTTTTCATAATACTGAAGATGGTGTGATCCTGTCCTATCATTTCGCTGTCAATCCTGGCAATTGTTTTGATGATATAAAACCCCTCATCTTCGTGTTTAAAACTGAATTTGTATTGCCCGTCACTTTCTGTTATTCCCCTGTTTGCGAGAATGTTTTTTCCGGTAAACTCGTTTGTAACGTCTATTTCCAGTTGTACTCCCTCCCAAGGCTGGTAATTTTTCCCCAGAACCTTTATGTTTACCTGCACTTCTTCTTTCGGAAGGTATGTTTCTTTGCTTACTGTTATATGAACCGGGTTAAACATGGGGTCTTTAATGAGCCATTTGATGGAATTTTGCCAGAATTTCATATAATGACGGTTGCTGCCCCCTCTCCCCACCGAGAGGAGATTCCATCGCCATAAGGAATCTGTGGTAATCGCCATACACCTTCCTAATCCGGCATCGCGAACGGCAATAAGCGGCGGTGTGCCTTGTGCAGAATATGTTGCCAGCACCACAGCATCGGTCTTTGGCTGTGTCGTAATATTACAACCGTCAAGATCGGGCAGGTTTTCCCAGATGGAAATATTTCTCTCTCTGTTTATATCAAGGGTAGTCACGGGATGTAATTGGCCATTTTCCGTAAGAAGCGCATGTGACCGGGATGTTTCCGTACGGTCTGTTCCTGATGTGAGATGAACCGGAAGAATTTCCTCAATTGCGGTGCCGTCATATCCCCCCTGTGTAAAAGATAAGTCCCCTCCGATCATCAGAAAGCTGCCTCCCTGCTCTTTTACAAATGTTTCAATGTTGTTTAGGTAGTAAGAAAACCGGTATATCGAGGAATCGTATGGACGGTAGTCGAAATTTTGAAAAATTACAAGGTCAAAACTATTGAGTACCTGTGTGAAAAGTTCGTCTACCGGAAAGGGAATAAGGCTGAGTTCATCATTGCTTGCGTTGGAGAAATCATTAGGCGTGCGAAGGATGAAGAAGGAGACCAGATCAATATTTGGGTCGTTTTTCAGTGTTTGCCGCAAAAAGCGTTCATCCCACGAAGGCCTTCCGCAAACGTGCATGATCCTGATCTTGTCGCGCACCACCTTTACAAGAAAGCTCACCTGATTATTTTCCGTAATTGCCTCATTCGGTTGAACTGGAAGAGATACGGTGTAAAGAAACGTTCCGATTTTATACGGAGTGAATGAAAGGGCAATGTTATGCTCTCTTTCATTGCCGGTATTGACGACCTTGGTGGAAATGATATCGTTGCCTTCTTTAAGCGTAACGGGGAGTTTCAGGTTGTTGTATCCCATTACCTTTATTGTGACATCAGCTTTCCAGGGATTTCGCGCAAACGTAAATGTATTATAGGAAATACTGCTTATTGCAATATCTCTTACTTCCATGTTTTCTGCCGGCGCAAAGGTAAAGAATGGAGCGGCAAGTTCTCTTGCAAGAGTTGAAACATGATCAGAAGTATTTACATTGTCCGGACGCGCTATCGTGTCTTTCCCGTCAGAAAAAAGCAGAACTGCCTTTACATTAGTATCTTTGTAACGCTGCTGTAAATATTTCAGGGTTTGGACGAAATCGGTATCTTCACCGTCCGGCGTTATGCCTGTCTTTATATCTTTGTAAGAGGTTTCTGCAGGGGTGCCGGAAAAAGTAAAAAAGTCTACGTCGAAGTTACTTTGCAATTCCTTGAAAAATGAGTCATTATCCGTAAAAAAATTTTCAACTAACCGGGATCGGACAATATTTGTGTCTCCGCCTTTAAGAGACATGCTTTTTGATGTGTCGAGAAGACAAACCACCTTGTTTTTCAGCTTCAAAACCTCTTTTTGCTCGATTTGTGGTTGAAAAAGAAGAAATACAATCAACAGGATTCCTGTCATCCGTAAAGAAAACAAGATTATACGCCGGGAAACAGGCTGGATAGTCCTGATGCCCGACCATGAAAAAAAAAGAATGGTGATTGCAATGATGAAGACCAGTATGCGAAGGCCAATGCCTTCGAGTCCGGCAAAAGTGAGATTCCATTGGGTGAGATTTTCCATGTGTGCGATTTTGCTGTTAATTCATTTTTTACATTCTTCTCTTCATTATAAACGGCAAGTGTACCTGGTCCTGTTTATAATCTCCCGTAAGGGCATACATGATTATATTTATTCCGAGGCGAAAGGCCATCTCTCTCTGCCTTTCCCCCCCCGGTAGTACTTCATATTCCCATGTGCCCAGCGGATCTTTTGCCCATGCTCCGCCAAGGTCATTGTGTGAATAGACAACTACCGTCCGGTTTCCAAGGGTGATTCCTTCAAGAAACGTTTTTTCCATAATCCTTCCGCAGGCCCTGTCCAGCAAGTAAAAAGATTTAAAAATAGTATGTTCCAATGGGAGTTGTTCTAATGGGTTATTGGGGAATAGCCGTTTAATTTCCCGCTGTATGGATTTATCAAATCCAAAATTGTCTTTTCCGATGCAATCATCAACGAGCAAGGTGCCTCCGAATTCGAGATATAATTTAAGATTGCTGATTTCGACATCATTCAAAGGGGGAAACTCACGGTCTCCCGATAGATAGACAAAGGGATACTCAAATAGTTCTTTATCGTCCAGCCTGACGGTTTTTGTCTCAATGACTGCTTCCACGCTGGTTCTTTTGATCAGCTCCCACATGAGCCGGTTGCCCGTATTTGGCCTCGGATTCCAATTGCCGTCTGAATATTCAAGCTGCACAAAAGCAAATTTTGAGGCGTCTCCCATGGCAAAAACAGGAGTTGTGGAAGCAGGCAAAATAGTGGTTATTGACACGATAAAGGCAAAGGGAACAGAGAGAAAAAAATGATTGAGCTTCATTTTGCTGAATGGTTTCATACCTGTATAAATAACGCAATAATGAGAAAGTATTGTTTTGCTATATGCCTTCCGAGTTCATAAGTTACGAAATGTAGAGCGAAGTGCCACTTCGCCAATACCAATATAGAGTAAGCGAAGATACTCTTCGCTCTACAACTAAAATCACAATTTGTGAACTCGTAAGGTATAGTTATTATTCCTTTGAATCTGAAGCCTTTTCTCTTCTTTTGCCAAGCACTACGCACATAATAATAAATCCAGATAAAATTGCTGCAAACAAGATATATGCGGTAATCATTAATTTGCCATATATTCCGCCCATTACATTCTCCAAACCCGAACATGCCGGAAAAGAATTTTTCTCGTCATAGTATTTTCCTGATATTGTTCAAAAACAGTTTCTTACGCTAAATTGCCCCTACGTCGTCTCTGTGCAGCCAACCCCTTCTTATTTCCTTATCCTCTTTTTTATCGCCATCTGTCTGTAAAGCATCTCCCTGTTTTATTCCAACGTGCACGTATACCTTATACCATTTGCCCTTCACCTGTTCAATAACGCATTCTGCTCCGTCATGGATTTCATATTTCGCTTCATATTCTTCTCCCGGACCGTATCGCACGGAACATTTTTTTGTAATTACTACTCCCCGGTCGGTGCCGTGTTCTGCGTAAATTTTTATCCCCAGTGATACGACTGCTATCAGCAACCCGGCAGAGAAACCGATAATGAACCGCTTCAGCCATTGATACTTTAGAATAATTAATGCAATGAACAGCGACATTACAATTACATAAAGGGATACTGAAAAAGCAATAATCTCGTTTTTATTCATAAGAAAAAACCAGAAAAACACCCGTTGTAGCACAGCCGGGGTTTCATAATAAACCTCTTTGTCTTCGATGGAGTTTTTTGCCAATCTCAGATTAGCGTCAATCTCCGCATTTCTTGGCATCAACCGATGGGCTTTTCGGTAGTTTAGAATCGCTTTGCCCGTTTCTCCCAGACGATAGTAAGTGTTTCCAAGATTATAGTATACCTGTCCGTTCCCAAATCCTTTCGAAAGGATCATTTCATATTGTAACGCAGCCTCCTCCAGTTTTTTGTTCGCACCCTGAAGGTTTTTCTCCGCTATAAATTTTACTGCCTGCATGTGATTTTCATTTGCCGCGGCAAACATTTTTACCACCCCATCTTTTGATAATTGATCTGCAAATGCCTTTTCTGTGCAAAAAAACAGCGCCGCAAGAATAAATATGCAGAATCGTGCTCGTATCATAGTTGTTTCTCCAATTTCGTAATGAGTTGCCCGGCTATATTCAAAGAGTGTTCCATCTCATCCTTCGTGCCGGTGTCGCTCGAAAACCGACGGTAATCAAAATCAGACAGACATCGAATAACCTCCTCAACAATGTTCCCCGGAACTCTTTTGTTCCGCAATAAATCCGCTATTTTGTCACCGGATGCGCTTGCGGCGGGAATATTGAATTTATCCGCAAGGTATTCGGTAATGCCCCCGGAAAGACACGCATAAAACTCAGAAGCAGAACCCCCGGAAAGTGCGGATTCTGCCATGCCAAGCCTTTTATTTGCAACAGAATGTGCCCGTCTGTTTCTCGCATAACCAATATCCGTTTGAAGGCGGTCTTTATGCCTGACAACAAAAAAAGAGGTAATCAGGACAACGGCAGGAAGAAAAAGACACCCTACGGTAAAAGGGTTTTTATAAAAAGGGGATCTCTGGTTTTTTAATGAAGAAAGGCCTGTCATGATCGGAAGGATATCTTGTGTTAGTAAACGCACCTGTTGCTGGGAAGACGGCAACTTTTCCTGAGAAAGCGTTAACTGGATGGGTATCTCCTGTTCCCATGATTCAACGGTAATAGGAATAGGCTCTTTTGTAATTGTTTCATATCGGTTTTCACGGGGATCAAAATAACTAAATACTATGGCAGGAATGCTTTTTAGCTCTGTTTTTTGAGGTTCGATGACCTTGCTGAATACTTTTCTGCCGCGGATGACTTCTTCTCTGTTCGTTATTTGTGTAGTTGATTCGGCGGGATATATTTTAAAATCGTCTTTATTGTTTATTATCAGTTCCGGTTCATTTATTGTCTGAATATTTCCGTCACCATATACAGAAACAGACAATGTTATCGGGTCGCCTACCTTTACCCGTGAGGTTTTCACGGAAGCTTCCATATTAAAATTTCCCACAGCGCCCTTGAATTCTTTAGGTTTTCCCGTTTCGGGCAATGGTTTTACTTTCAACAGAACAGGATTTGTTATCCTTTCCACCGGATACTTTTTTTGTCCCCTGCCAAAAAAATCATCAAAAAATGAATCGCTGAAAAAATCATCGTACGGCGATCCGCTGCGGTTTCTCTGTTCCTGAACAATCAGATTGCACTTCAATTTTGCAGATGAAACGGACAATTCGCCGGATACTATGGGAAATATCGCGGTGCGTAGTTCCAGGACATTATAGATTATCCCGTCTCTTATTTCCTCGTATTGAACCTGGTCTCCCAATTTTTCTTCCATAAAATTTTTTATCGCCGGCGCGGTGTAATCAATGTCAGCAACAGGCAATCCTTTCTGGAAATACAGCCGGAAGAAAAGAGTTACCTGTTCGTATACATATGCTTCTTCTTTGTCCGTTTTCAATTCCGTAAAAACCAATTTGTCAAGATCAATGGACTTTGTGCCTGAAGAAGGCTTTGATTCTATAACTTCCACAATTACAGGGCTTGATGTATACCGATTTCCTTTATATTCCATGGTCGATGGACCAATTGTATGTTTGCCTGTTGCAACTGGCTGTAAAACATAGGTGTATCCCTTGCTCACGGATACCGCTCCATTAACTATGCGCGTTTGCGCGGAAATCTGAGGACCATATAACACACTAAATCCTTCAATCTCCGGGAATGTTGGCGGTGAAACATCCTGTGTGCCATAAACGGTTAACGTAAGTGTAAGTTTATCATCTAATGTCAGCAGGGTTTTATTTACCGTGGTTGTTAAATTAACCTCCTGGGCATACATTTTTCCCCTGCCGCCAAAAACTACTATCAGCAATGCTAAAAACACAAAGAAGCCAATACTTTTTTTCATTTTAAGATATTCCTTCGCTGAACTACCAATCTTTTTCCACCGATCTGTGTGGTTGATGACTTTTTTCTCTGTTTATATTTCTCATTTCTTTTTCCGACTGATTCAACGCGTCAAGGATGCGTTCCGCCTCTTCCTTCGACATTTGATGAGGTCTTTCCTGCTGAGACTGCGTATGCTCCTGCTGTTGCGATGAAGGTTGATTCTGCTGCTGCGCTTCATTCGGATGCGGCGGTTGTTCCTTTTCTTTGTCTAAATCTTTTTCCTGTTGATTTTCCGATTGCTGGTTTTCTTTGTCCGGTTCTTGCTCTTTATTCTCTTCTTCTTTAGTTTCATCAGATTGATCATCGCCTTTGTCCTGATTATCTTGTTGCTCCTGTTCTTGTTCTTTCTCCTGCTCCTGTTGCTGTTGTTGATTGTCTTGCCCCTGTTGCTGCTCTTTTTCTTCCAGCTTCCTTTCAACAAATTCATAATTATATTTTGCATCGTTTTTTAATTGCTCAAGTTTGCTGCCGTTTTGGGGCGATAGTTCATCAACAATGTCAACCGTTTTTTTATACCACTCCAAAGCCTCGCTCAATTTCCCCTGCTTATAAAGAGTGTTTCCGATATTAAAGCTTGATTTTGCCTGCAATTCCGGATTTCCCGTCTTCATCGACTTTTCAAACGATTTGAGCGCTTCATCATATTTACCTCTTTTATACTGGGTATCTGCCACATTAAAAAACACTTGCGGAACATCAGGGGAAGTTATCTGTGCATTCAGATATTTATCCAACGCTTCATCATACTTTCCGTTATTATAGAGTTCGTTTCCCTGCCGAACCTGATCGGCAAAAGGATCTATCCATCCCAGGAATAACCAACTACACACCATACAACGCAAAACCATTATCATACAACCTTTTTTCCCCTTACAGGTTTTGTTTCTTTTACAAAATTCTCCAAACATATAAGAATCAGGGCAATGAAAAGAGGAATCTGAAATCTGTTGACATATTTTTTGACACGTTGTGTTTTATACACAGAATCTTCCATCTGTGCGATGCTTTCATTATAAATCTTCTCAAGTCCCCACTGCGTGCCATATGCAGGGGTGTAGAGTCCGCCGGTTTCCAATGCTATTTTATTCAAAGTTATCTCATCCAATCTCGATTTCACTACCTGACCCTGAGCGTCTTTTAACAATGTTTCTTTGCCCTGCGCATCGACAACCCTGATATACGAGCCTTCCTTTTTACCCACGCCGACAGTATAAATAATTATTCCCTTTTCTTTGGCTTTTTTTGCCGCTTTTGCCGGATCGGTTTCGTGGTTTTCCCCATCGGTAATCACTATAATTGCTTTATGATTGTTTGTGTTTTCACCAAAGGCATCGATACCCTTATGAATTGCCTCTGCTATTGCGGTTCCTCCCACAGGAATGATGTTTACATTCAAGTCATTCAGAAAAAGGCGAAAGGCGCTATAATCAGAAGTGAGGGGACAATAGGTAAAGGCCCTTCCGGCAAAGGCAATCAAGCCGACACGATCTCCTTCCAAGATATTCAGCAAGTCTTCTATTTCCCGCTTTGCGACTTCCAGGCGGTTCGGTTTTACATCATCTGCCAGCATACTACGGGACGTATCGACCGCAATCATAATATCAATGCCCTTTTTCTCAACTTCTTCCCAATGATATCCCCATTTTGGTTCTATAAGCGTAGAGACGAGAAAGAATATTCCGACACTCATCAGGACAGCCTTAATCCACTGCTTTTTTCTGCTGAAGGAAAATCCGGCTGCTTTTAATAACTCAATACGGGCAAACCGGTTAATATCTCTCTTTCTTTTTCTGAAAAAGAGAATATACCCGATTATCAAAAGAGGGAGAACAGAAAGTAAGTATAAATAATTAAGATTGCCGTACTGCATACGCTGTGATGTAAATTCCTTCAATAATCATACGTTTTCTGAATACATTAAAAAACAAAAGAACTTCTGCTATGGAATTTTTCTGAATTTTGTTTTTTTCAGATATAACTCGACCAATAAACATCCAAAAGCCGGAAGGAGGAAATAATGAAACAATTCTTTATATTCTTTATAATGAGTTATTTCTGTTTCTGTTTTTTCCAGCGCATCTATCTGTTGATAAATTTCTTTCAGTGACTCCGTATCAGTCGCCCGATAGTATCGGCCACCGGTAATTTTTGCTATTTCCATAAGACTTTCATCATCAATGTCTATTTTCACCTGCTTCATCACCTTATTCCCAAATAAATCTCTCGCAGGGTAGGGAACCAATCCCTTTGAACCGGCGCCGATCGTGTAAATTTTTATCCCGAATGCCTTTGCAAGTTCCGCTGCGGTATAAGGGTCAATCTCCCCCGCATTATTTCTGCCATCGGTTAAAAGGACAATCACCTTACTTTTTGCTTTTGTATTTCTGAGCCTGTCGACAGAAGAAGCAATTCCAGAACCTATTGCGGTGCCGTCCTGAAGCATTCCCGTCTCTATTTTTTCCAAAAGCTGTACTAATATTCCATAATCGAGTGTTAAAGGGCATTGTGTATATCCCTGTGCCGCAAAGACTACAAGGCCGATAGGATCTGTTGTTCGTTTGTTTATAAAATCCTTTACTACCTGCTTCACTACATATAAACGGTTCTGGCGTTTGCCCCCCATCTCAAAATCTTCCGCCAGCATGCTTCCCGAAACGTCAATTGCAAGAACAATATCAATGCCTTCTGTCGTTATCTTTGTTTGTTCATTTCCGTGTTGCGGACGCGCCAGCGCAATAATACATAACACAATGGCGACCAGGCGTAAAACAATGATGATATGACGATACCTTTGTGCAAAGGACGGCTTTAATTTTTTTAGATTTTTTATTGAAGAAAAAATCGGCGGATGAGTTCCCTTGTGCCGAAAGTAAACATACATCAACACAGGAATAACAATCAGGAACAACAATAACAACTTGTCTCGGAAAATCATTTAAAACACTATATCCCGGAAAAACGTTTTAACGATAGATAACATCATCGGAGGGAGTGGCATCTGACGAACTGTTTAATATCCTGACGACAATTTAATACTTTCCCCCTTAGCAATTGCATTCCATATATCACTTTCCTCTATATCATTCGTTGAAAGAATATCAACAAAAGCCCTGTACGCCGCATTTGTTGATTTTGAAAGTTCTTCAGCCCCCTTTTCAGTATAAAAATACCGACTCATAAGCGTTTCCGATTGCTTATATATCCTGGCGCCGGCGAGGTCCTTTTGCACTCCCATATCTACTTCGTATTCAGCCAGTATCCCCTTATTTACATAAAAGATATTCAGGCATGCCAGAGAGCTTCTTAAATCTAAAAAAAGAATTTTTTCTTTTTTTGACAGGATTTCCTTAATTTCCGCAGCGCCATAAACATCCCATAGTATTTGCATATTTTTTTTAAGCATTTTCATTTTTTTTGCGGATAATACCGGAATCCTGGCTTGAGTAACAGCACCTCCCTTTTTACCACTTAAACCTTTTTCATGACTTAAATAATTTTCCATAAATTTTTCCGGCGCTTTTACCATTTTTCATCCTTTTTAAAAAAGGTTAACGTGATACAATACGATCGTATGATATCTTCAACTATCATTTTACTGCAATAATCACCGTCTCTTCTTTCTTTACTTCCGATTCGCTTTTTGTTTCATCAATTAATCTCTTCGCAAGATGGTATATTTCCTGGCTTTCAATGAAAGAAGGGCCATATTTTGCGTATTTCACCATATCACATTTCTCGAGAAACTCCCGAATAAGTTTTTTATGAGGATTATTTAACTTACTTGTATATGCCATTTCAACCATGAATTCTTCTGTAGTGCGTTCAGGCGCTGACATGCCAAACCGGTCTTCTATATAATGCCGCAAAATGTTTGTTATGCGATAATAATATTCTTTTACCAATCCTTTATCTATAAGATTTTCTTTTGCTAACATTTCCAGCAGTTCATACGCTGTTTCATGAGGCAATTTTTTAACAACTTCTATCGTCTTAATGCGTTCTCTCTTTTTTCGCTTTTTCAACATACGGTAAACAAAAAAGAACAGGACAACTGCCGCAACTCCCGTAAAAATCCATTGAAACAAGCGATTAAAGTTTGTATTTACATCGACAGGAGGGGAAATATCCCGAACATCAGCAACATTTTCTCCCTCGGTTAATATGCCTTTGATATTTATTTCAATTTCATTAGTGGCAATAATTCCCTTGCCGGAATCGTCGTTGTATTCTATTTCTATTGCCGGAATTGTCTGCAATCCCGTTTTATAAGAACTCAGAACATAGCTGCGTTCAACAATCCTGCTTTTATTTTTTCCATCTGTAACTTCCTTTGCCTCTCCCGCATTTTTTACAACAAATACGCCAATCCGGTCGCCAGTGTCAGGTATGCTTACGGTTACATTTCCCTGAAATCTTACCTGAATCAGCAATGTGATTTTATCACCAATCGTTATATCATTTTTATCAACACTTGCCGTAGCCGTTATTGCCGCCGTATCATTGGAATCCTCCGATTCTTCTGCACATGCAGCATTTACGGAGAGTAGTGTAAACACTGCCATCAGTAAAATTAACCGCCTGTACAAGCAGATAAAATTTTTTATGGTTGCCATAGAAACACCGCGTGAAAGTTTTTAAATCCTCTTTTCTCTTACTCTGAAAAACCGGATTATGGGCTCCACATAATTTTTTTGGGTGTTAATAACAACTTCATCGACACCCATTGACCGAAACAATTGAGACCGTTCCTGTTTTTGCCGATTGGCCATCGTGTTGTATTCTTTTCTTGCGGCTGAATTCGAAGTATCTATTAAAATTCTCTCACCTGATTCCGCATCCTTTAATTCGATAAAACCGACATTGGGCAATTCCTGTTCTCTCGGATCAATAATATTGACCGCAATCACATCATGTTTTTTGTTTGTGGTTCGCAGCGAGCGCGCATAATCGTTCTCTTCCGCTATAAAGTCAGATACGATAAATGTAATCGTCCTTCGGGAAGCAATCTTATTAAGAAAGTCTAATGCCACGGCGATATTTGTGCCTTTTCCTGCCGGTTTTGAACACAAAAGTTCGCGAATGACTTTAAATACATGCTTTGCCCCTTTTTTCGGAGGTATGAATTTTTCAATTTTATCCGTAAACATAATCACGCCAACCTTATCATTGTTTTTGATCGCGGAAAATGCCAGGAGAGAACATATTTCTATCGCTATCTTGTTTTTTATGTACTTTACTGAGCCGAAATTTCCGGAAGCGCTTACATCAACCAGAAGCATTACGGTTAATTCCCGCTCCTCAACAAAACGTTTAATAAAAGGCCGTCCCATGCGCGCTGTCACATTCCAGTCAATAGTCCGTATTTCATCACCCGGCTGATATTCGCGCACTTCTTCGAATTCCATGCCAACGCCTTTAAAAATACTGTGGTACTCACCCACTAACGCTTCATTAACAAGGTGGCTTGTGTGAATTTGTATTTGACGAATTTGTTTTAAAATATCTGTTGAAATCATATCTGTTCGTTAAGGAACTGCTACATTATCAAATATTTTATTAATAATATCTTCGGGCTTTATTTCTTCTGCCTCTGCTTCATATGTTATAATTATTCTATGCCGAAGGACGTCCATTCCGACAGATTTGATATCCTGCGGGGTGACAAATCCTCTTCCCCTGAGAAATGCATGGGCCTTCGCCGCCAGCGTCAGATTTATTGTTGCACGAGGAGACGCGCCGTATTCGATAAATTGATCCAACTCCAGGTTGTATGTCTTCGGTTCTCTTGAGGCGAAAACAATATCGATAATATAATCCTTAATCTTATCATCGATATAAATCTCGTCCACCACCGAACGCAGACGGAGGATATCGTTCGGAGAAATTATTGAATTTACCTTGATAGCGCTTTTTGTGGTGGCCATACGCTCTAATATTTCACGTTCTTCCTTTTTATCGGGATAGGTAATATTCAATTTCAGCATAAACCGGTCTAACTGTGCCTCCGGCAGCGGATATGTGCCCTCATGTTCGATGGGGTTCTGGGTAGCCAGCACCAGAAACGGCTCCTCCAGTTTAAAAGTTTGTTCGCCGATGGTAACTTCCCTATCCTGCATGGCTTCCAGCAGGGCGCTTTGTACTTTTGCAGGGGCGCGGTTTATTTCATCTGCCAGTACTATATTCGTAAAAACTGGGCCCTTGCGAACGGTAAATTCGCCACTTTTCGGATTATAAATAAGAGTGCCGAGCAAATCTGCCGGCAGTAAATCAGGAGTAAACTGTATTCTTTGGAAGGAGGCATGCATTGCTTTTGCAAGGGTCATTATGGACATGGTTTTTGCCAATCCGGGAACTCCCTCTAATAAAACATGTCCATTGGAAAGAATTCCGATGAGTAATCTTTCAATCAGGTATTTTTGTCCTACAATTACCTTTCCAACCTCATACAGCAGGGTATTTATTAAATCACTTTCCGCCTTCACCCGTTCGGTAATATTTTTAACACCCGAATCCATTTATTTCTCCCTAACAAATTTATCTTTCGATTTAATATACTTTCTCAGTTGTAAAGTATTCTAACAATAATTGATCGGCAATTTGTTCCTGTATTGCCAATTAAATCAATTTAACAAGCAGAAGAAAAATGATTATATAAAAAATGTATTTCCATGAAAACAGGTATTTTGCAAAAATTTCTTAAGGTGAAAAGTACTTGACACCTTATGGAGTGAATGTTACGATTCTTCCTTGTGTTGAATCAAAACAAAAGCCTCTTATCCTGAGGAAGTTTTAATAGCAAAGTATACGTAACATTTTTATTTATTGGAGGGTTTACCATTGAGAAAACTTTTTACTTACTGTGCTGTATCTGCCGCAACGATGTTTGGTCTTTACATTGTGCAACCGAGTTTTTCCGTATCAGCAAACGATGTTAAACAGATTTATAAGGATACATGCGAATTGTGTCACGGCCCTGACGGAAAAGGTTCTGAAGCGGGAAAACAATTCGGAGTCCCCAATTTTGCAGACCCCGATTACCAGAGATCAAGAACCGATGATCAGATGAAAGAATCTATGACAAAAGGAACTAAAAATCCAAACTATGTGCCGCTTGGAGATCTTGGGGTTGATCTTTCGCACCTTGATGCACTTATACAGTTAGTACGCGGATTTGGTGGTTAATTCATTACGATATTTACGATAAAACCGAACAAGTAAGGGCAGGACATGTGTATATATGTTCTGCCCTTTTTCTTTTAATTATGACCAGTGAGCTTATCAAAATTGACGGTTCTTTCGGAGAAGGGGGAGGTCAAATACTGCGAACGTCCCTTTCTCTTTCCGCGATCACAAAAAGGCCTTTTGAAATATACAATATCAGAGCAAGCAGAAAAACTCCAGGACTCAGCCATCAGCACTTACAGGCAGTAAATGCCACAGCCCGGATTTGCAATGCGGAAGTAACCGGCAATAACCTTCGTTCCACCACTCTTGGATTTTATCCAAACGACATTCAACACGGAACATTTTCTTTCAACATTGGCACTGCTGGTTCAGTCTCACTGGTGCTGCAAACGCTATTCTACCCGCTCAGTTTCGCAAAAGGAACTTCTATTATTACTATTACAGGCGGCACACATGTCAGCCATAGTCCTTGCACAGACTATTTGGAACGACAGTGGTTGTTTTTCCTGAGAAAAATGGGATACTCTGCGGAAATACAAACTATTCGGGCCGGATTTTATCCCCGTGGCGGAGGAGAAGTAGTAATGAAAATAAATCCGTCCCATGCACAGCACACGATACAAATGGAGGACAGGGGAAGGTTGCTTCAGATAAAAGGCATTTCTTCCGTAAGCAATCTGGATATAAATATTGCTAAAAGACAACAGTTGCAGGCTCAGAAACAATTTTTAGAACAGAAGTTGCCATGTGAAATATCGCTATCAGAAATGCCTGCTTTCGGCAAGGGGACAATGTTGCTTCTCGTTGGTGAATTTGAATACAGCCAGTGTTGCTATTTTAGCTTAGGCGAAATTGGCAAACGCGCGGAAACCGTTGCTGAAGAGGCATGCAATAAGTTCAGCGCTTTTTTAAAAACCAGAGGCGTATTCGACGAATATCTGGCAGACCAGCTCATTATCCCGCTTGCCCTGATAATGGCCGAAAAATCAATATTTCACACTCCGGTAATTACCCAGCATCTTCTCACTAACATTGAAATTATAAAAAAATTCATCCCTATTGATGTTGCGGTGACCGGAAACTTGAACGAAGAAGGCACTATAGCAATTCGACATCTGTACTATGCAAAAAACGCGGATAAAAGACAAAAGGGCTATGCATTTTAACATTGCATAGCCCTTTTGTACAAGAACAGCTTTAGCCTTTACTCAACTGCCGTGTAGGTTTCTCCTGCAACTGCGCCATCATTACCGTATACAGTCGGCATGTAAAATGTATTTTCAGCCGCTTGATCAATCTTTTGATTGCATCTCGGGCATCTCCTGTTATGTGGACCACGACTGACGAACTTTTTTCCACACATCAGGCAGCTTCTCTCTGCCTTATCAATAAATACATTTTTCAACGAAAGGCTTCTTTCGTTATATTTTTTTCTCGATTTTTCTTTCTGCTGAATATCCATCTACTACTCCTGCTCCCTCCCACAAAAACAATAAAAAATAAGGTATAATTATAACTAAATCCTAAAACAAGGCAATATAAAATATTGTTCCAGCCGTTATAAAATAATCTGTAATTTACTTTAATACATCTGCAAATAATTAGTTATGCTAAATTATTCGTTATGAAATATAAGCAAAATTTTTCAGAGGTTTTTATCTTTGCAGGTAAAGATTTGAAATACTTTCCCCCTATCTTGTTGTAATAAAATACGTTACACTCAATTATTGTTTATTTGTAATAAAACCATTATGTTTTTGCCTCTGGTGTAATTTCAAAGTTACGGTTAAAGTTGTAATTATTTGTAAATTAAGTAATTATATATCATAATATATTGCCTTTCAGAAGATACTAAAAAACAATGACACATTTTGGGGAAAACTGTGGGGGGGGGGGAAATTTTGAAAAAGGCCATTTTTGCGAATATCAATGACTTCAGTGAAACAAAAACGTTTTTATTTTGTTTTTCCTTGTATTTAAGCAGATGTAACGTATAATACTAATCTATTTTATATAACAAGAAACACGGGGCGTAGCGCAGTTTGGCTAGCGCGCCTGCCTTGGGAGCAGGAGGTCGGAGGTTCAAATCCTCTCGCCCCGACCATTTAATTTCATGATTTTTGCTTTTTCATCTCGATATTAACCTCTGTTTCTTCTCCCTCTTCCAGCTCAACCTCTGTTTTCGATTCTTTGTAGCCGTTCTTCTTTGCGGTAATTTTGTATGTATCGGCGTCCAGATTGCCAAACTCAAAAAGACCGTTTTCATCGGAAAAGGTTTTCCTTTTGATTTTTGTTGTTTTTCCTTTCAGATATATTTTCGCAGATTTAACGGGATTTTTGTCCTTGTCAAGCAAACGTCCTGATATTTTTCCCAATAATGCCGACAGATCACTATCCAACTGAGAGATAAAGGTATCCGTTCTGCCGTTATATGTTTTATATAAAATTCCATCGGTAACCGGAAAATCTGAGGAATTCGTAATTCCGGCAATATATATATCGCCTTCCGTTCCCACCGCTAATGCCTTGCCGCAATCATCGCCGGAAGTTCCCCCAAAATAGGTAGAATCAAGCACATCTTCCAGATCTTTATCAAGCTTTGAAATAAAAGCATCGGCATTTCCACCATTAAATGACGCGTTATAAGCGCCTATAGTTGTGGGAAAATCGGACGAATAGGTGCTCCCTGTAACGTAAATATTTCCCCCTGAGTCTATAATAATAGCATTCGCCTGCTCATATCCATAATTATACTCGTATCCTTCGGAAGGATAGCCGGAACCGCCTAAAAAAGTAGAGGAAACCAGACTTTTTAAATCATTGCTCAGTTTTACTATAAAGGCATCGGAACCAAAATTGTATGTTGTATCGTATGCCTCCGTTGTTGTCGGAAAATTCGAAGAAGCAGTCCTTCCGGTAACGTAAATATTGCCTTCGGAATCTTTTGCCAGAGCATTTATGGAATCATTAAAATATCCTCCAATATATGTGGATGCAACAAGGCTCGTCAGATTCTTATCAAACTTTGCAACAAAACCGTCAATATCATACTCTCCCCCATTAAAAGAGGTATCGTACGCATCCGAAGATGAAGGAAAATCTGAAGACATGGTTGTGCCCGCAACAAAAACATTTCCTTCCGAATTGATATCGACAGCGCTGCCATAATCGCCTGAAGATCCGCCCAGAAACGTGGAGGCCAAAAGACTTGTTAACTCATTATCCAGTTTTGAAACAAAAACGTCTCCGGAACTGTCTTTCAATGAATTTTTATATGCGCTTGCGGATGTTGGAAAATCAGATGAATTTGTATCGCCTGTTATATAAATATTTCCATCAGAATCGATTGCAATATCGCTGCCATGATCGCCGTAAGACCCTCCTAAATAGGTAGAGGCCAGAAGTTCCGTCAGGGTTGTATCGAATTTGGAAATAAAAACATTTCCATACGAATCGTTTAATGACTCTGTATAGGCATTTTCTGTCGTTGGAAAATCTGAAGAAGTCGTATCCCCCATTACGTAAACATTCCCTTCCGAATCTAAGACAAAGGAACGTACGCTATCCTCCGAAGAACCTCCCAGAAAAGTTGAGGCGATAAGACCGGTTAAGGTTGCATTTATTTTGGAAATAAAAGCATCGCCGCCTTCACCGCCATTATCGAATGACCCGCTGGTAGTCGGAAAATCAGAGGGAGAGGTGGTGCCGGCAACATAAATATATCCTTCCTTGTCAATTAATAAAGAACACACATCGTCATTATCCGAACCTCCAAGGTATGTGGAGGCGAGAAGCGGGTCGATAACAAGTTCTTTTGATTTATCATAATTCTCCGCTTTAAAACCGTATATCATGCCGGATTCTTTTAGAACATAGGACGCTGCCACATTGATTCTTTTCCCGTTAATATCCTGATATGCCACAGGCTTGGTAAACGTAACCTTCCCTAACGCTGTATCCGCTTCCAGTTGTCCTTTCTCATTAATGCTCAATGCGTCAGCGCCTTCTATCCTCAGCTTTATACTATCCGGGTCGATATCGGGTTTTACATAGAAAAGCTTCTCTACATTATTTCCATATGCCTTCAATATCAACTCTACACCATGAAACACTTCACCAAACGTTATACTTTCATACGTTGGAATGTCTTTTTGGAACTGCAAAGGTTTTTTGCCTTTATAATAGTTGATCCTGGCGGTCGAAGGTTTTTCTCCCTTTATCGTGACAGTTTTCCCGCCAAGCAACTGCTCCTTAAGCACAATTCGCTTAACACCGGGGATGCTTTCATTGCTTGTCACTACGCCCATGGCGGTGGCGGACTCAACAGGAAAGGACGCCGGTTGTTCAATATTTTTCCACGATTTCTTTTTTGAATTATCCATGATATATGGCAACGAATACACTATCTCTCCTTCATCTGTTATGTAAACCGTTGCACCAAATGTGCTGGCATAGAATTTTACCCTTTCGTCTGTTTGTCCTTTATTCTGAATAAAGGGTATCGTAAGAAGGTGTGTTTTTTTCACTATTTCCTGGTGTAAGTTTTTTTGGCTACCTCTTTGCTCCGCAAAAAGCAAAGAACCCAGGAACATTATGAATAAAAATGGAACGGATAGTATTATGTTCCGGTTTGTTCTTTTCATATTGAAGGTCTCCTTATATGGGATATGCGTTGTCTATACCTTTTACACTGTGTTTCAGATTACATAGAATTTACAGACATATCAACTGGAAAAACATTGCGTTGTGGAATGCACTTAAAATGTTTCTCAGGAGGTGACGTGAAAAAATGATATCCGTCAGTAAGGAGGTGGTTTATTTTTGATGTAAATTCGACCGTTGGAGCTTTTTAATGCAGCGCGAAGTGCTTCGCCGAACGAAGCAATCGCTTCGTTCTACAACATAGCTTTGAAATTTCCAAACGTTTAATTAGACCTTCGGCAACTTTTTTAACAGAGTAGGGTGGGCAACGCCCACCCTGCAAAGGCTGAAATTCCTGAACCTGAATTTATTTGGCAATGGAGGCAATGCTCTCCAGTATGGCATTTACCAATCCCGGAATTGTATATTCCTCTGCTTTAATGGAAATATCTACCCCCAATTCTTCCGCTGTTTTTGTAGTAATCGGACCTATGCTTGCAAATCGGACATGTCCGTTTAACGAAGCGATATTTTCTTTTCCTATAAGTTCTACAAAGTTTCTCACCGTTGACGAACTTGTGAAGGTAACAATACTAACCTCGCCGTCTTTCATTTTTTCCAGAAGATTTATGCCTTTCGGCTGTCCTATAAGGGTTTTGTAAACAACCAGATCGTTAACCCTGCCGCCTAATTTTTGCAGTTCTTCGGGAAGATAACTTCTTGCGATATCTGCCCGCGGAAGTAAAAACCGTTCTCCTTTTATTGCCGTTACGCGCTTCAGTTCTTCCACCACAGATTCTGCCACAAACTTTGGCGGTTTGCAGTTAACCCTGATATGATATTTTTCAATACCACCGGCAGTAGCAGGCCCTATGGCGCATATTTTAATACCTTTAATATCTCTTACATCTTTTCCCAGATCAAACAATCGCTGGAAAAAGCTATCGACCCCATTAATGCTTGTGAACACAAGCCAGTCGTATGATTGTATATCGCTTATTGCCTCATCAAGAGGTTGCAATGTATCCGGCTTTGCAATTTCAATGGTAGGAAACTCGATTACATTCGCGCCAAATTCATATAATCTGTCAGCGAATTCACTTGCCTGTTCCCTTGAACGGGTAACGACAATTGTTTTGCCAAACAGCGGTTTGTTTTCAAACCAGTTCAGCTGATCACGTAATGTAACAACTTCGCCAACAATAGTAATAGCAGGAGGCTTGATATTTTTTGCCTTCTCCACAATGGTACTCAACGTCCCAACAACTGTTTCCTGCCGGAAGGTGGTTCCCCACCGTATCACAGCCACCGGGGTATCCCCGGAACGGCCGTGTTTCATAAGCTGTGTTGTAATATACGGAAGATTTTTTACCCCCATATAAAACGCCAGCGTTCCTATTCCCGTGCTTATCTTTGACCAATCTATAGAGCTTTCATTTTTCGTCGGATCTTCATGCCCGGTGATCAATCCAAAAGTGGAAGTAAATTCCCGATGTGTCACAGGAATGCCTGCATAGTTAGGAGTTGCTATCGCGGCGGTGATACCCGGAATGACTTCAAAAGGAATCTTATATTCTTTCAAAACAAGAGCTTCTTCCCCTCCCCGTCCAAAAATATAAGGATCCCCCCCTTTTAACCGCGTCACTATTTTATCTTCCAGCGCTTTTTTCACCAGAAGCATATTTATATCATCCTGTTCAAGGGTATGGGCGCTGCCCTGCTTTCCAACATATATCATTTCCGCTTCCGGCCTTGCAGCTTTAAGCAATTCAACGTTTACAAGATAATCATAAACAATGACATCTGCCTTTTTAATACACTCCAATCCTTTTACTGTTATAAGCCGTGGATCGCCCGGCCCTGCACCTACCAAATACACTATACTACGTTTCATTAATAAAATACCTTTCACTTATATATATCAGGATAAAATTCAGTTTCATCATATTGAAATCTTATTGCTTAGTCAAATTGTTTTATTCCCCGCAATTCCGATACTGCCCATGCACCCCTGTTTCAATAGCATCATCATTGCGTAACGCTTTCGGAATACTGTTCCGCTCCTTTATATCGTTCCAGAATTCTGCCCATCGCTTCAATTGCATTTTCCCGAACATACTCATTTTTATCATTTATACATGCCTTAAGGGCCAAGAGTGTTTTTGGATTTCCAATTCTGCCAAGCGCCCAGGCTGCTGAACTTACTACAAGAGGAAATTCATCTTTCAATGTCCAAACCAAAGGGGTGACTGCCCTTGCGTCTCCAAGCCAGCCAAGTATCTGTGCCGCACGGCTTCTTGTATGTTCATTCACATCATTGAGTGAGCCGATCAACGGCATCACAGCGGGATCACCTATCTTTATTAACGCCCAACTCGCTTTACGCCGTGTAGATTCTTCGTTATCCTGCAATGCCTTTATCAGGAAAGGAACTGCTTTTTCTCCCATAGAAGCCAATGCCCACGCTGATTTTGTGCGGGCAAATGAAGCATCGCCTCCTGCATCGCTGACAAGGATATTGTATAAGACTGTTATTGCTTTATCACTGCCGGTATTGCCTACCGCTTCGATGCAAGCCTCTTTAACAAGCCAACTCTTTTCTTTTTCCAGTATTGAAAACAGAGAATAGGCTGAATTTTGATTTCCAAGGGTACTCAGCGCCCTTGCAATATCATATTTCACGTTTACATCGGTTTCTGCTTGCAACCTGTCAACAAGCGCCTGTGATGATTGTACCGCTACAAGTCTTTTTAATGCTAATGCAGCTTCTCTGCGAACGGAGGTGCTTCTGTCGCCTAAAAGAGGTTCTATACGGGCAGCAATTGCATCATCGCCGCAAAAACTCAATGCCCGGACGGCATTCTGTTTTATTTTTGCATTTTTCTTTTTAAGAAGCTTCAGAAGGGGTGGTATTGTGTATTTCTGCGGGAGAACAGCCAAAGTTATTGCGGCTGTTCTTGATCCGTCTTCATCGGCGCTTTGCAATGTTTTTAACAGAGTTTTTACTTTCTTGTCAATAAACGGGTCGCTGGCATCTATTGCAACCGGCCTGTTTTCCCGGTGTATTTTCTTTATATTTTTCGCAGTGTTTATCACGGCATTCATATCCAAAACATCCATCGCTACGTAAGGATAATCAACGAGAAGCACATCTACTCCTCCCTGTATTGCCTTCTTCATTAACTGTCTGTCATCGCATTCCAGCAATGAGGCAAATGCAAGTTTCTTTTCTTCGTGTATGAGTTTCAGTTTTTCTTCGTTAAAATCCTCGGGGGCAACATATGTCAGTACTTTTCCAAGGGGTTCTGCGTTTTTAGCATTATAATTCCTCATTGTTCCCCACAAATATACTTGTGAAGACATTTCATATGAATTCACCATTTCAGCAACTTGTTCTTCAAGAAAAATCTGTTTTGTGTTTAAAATCAACTTAAGTTTGTTGATTTTACAAAACATCAACACATCAGACAGCAGAGGCGCCCGTTCTCCCTTAAATTCAAAACCCCTCCATGACCCTGCATCATACTGCTGTAATTCCGAATATAATAGATCATCCACACGCCCCATGCCATCAGTTGTCCTGTCAATTGTTTCGTCGCTCATTAATATTAATTGGCCATCTTTTGTCCTGCGAACATCCACCAAAATACCATCCACTCCCAACTCTGCAACCTTACTTAAAGCGGCAAATGTGTTTTCCGGCGCTTCTTCCAATATTCCCTGGTGTGCAAAAATTTCCACACGCTTTGTATCTTCAGCGTAAAGCGGTTTATGGAAAGCAATCACAAAAAGCACAAAAAAGATTTTAATACACCGGTTTTTTTTATTTGTTCGCATTGCCCGATTCTTTGCCAATAAGCTGCCAGTGCGGCCTGCCTTCCCACGTTATCCTATCCTCTGCCATATCAAAATACACCTTTTCCGAAAACGTTCTTGAACCTTCTTTTCTTAATTCAGCCTTCGGATTACCCGTCAATACTCCTATATTTTGAGCCAAATCCCAGGTAAAAAAAGAACCGAATCCCTCGCTGCCGCCTAAATCCTCACTATAAAAATACACATTGCCCGCGGTAATGATCTTTGAAATCTCTCCGTTTGTGCCCATATATGCATCGATCTGGTCTCCGTTCAGCCTTTGTCCTCTTTGAGAAACCTGAACCTCTTCAAAAAAGCTTGCCTTTTTTAAAATTTCATCATATTCCATTTTTTTTGTCCAAACGACCTTGGTGCTTGTTTCGCTCATTTCTTCAGTACGATGCATTCCTTTTCCTATTTCATACAAACTCCCCTTGCCCTCGCATATGATTTTTTCACCGTTTTCAAAAAAAGAAACTTTTGGAGCAATAATTTGCCTTTTGTTTCCTTCTCTGAGAATAGCAAAGGGATTTCCGTATAAAACAGTTACTTTATCTTTTGCATTCCAGGCAACCTGGTCGCCAACCGCCTCGCTGAATAAATTGCCTTTTTTATCAATAATATGAACCCTTTCTTTTGCATCAAGTGTTTTCAGATCATAGTTAGCGTCGTTAAACGTTACATTTAAATTGTCGCACCGAAGAATGGAATCTTCCTTTCTGACTTCAATGTTTTTCTCGAAACTGGCTTCCCGTGTGTCCCCCAGATAATTCATTTTTCCATCCCATTTTACATTGATAGTTTCAGCCTTCGTTTCCGCCGCAGCAACGTTCTGTTCCTGATTCTTTTTCTCCTCAGGTTTCACTTTTAAGCGACCGGCGCTCGGAACATCTATTTTATTGGCATTTTTATAAAAAATCATTCTAAGGGCATCGATGCTGAGGTCTTCCCTTATAAATTCCGCCTTCCTGGCATCTTCCAAAATAGCGCTTTGCGTGTTAACATCCCAGGAAAGGGTGTCTCCTTTGGCAATTTTAGTTCCCTGAGATGCAAGGACATTTCCGCTTGCAATTGCCTGCTGGGTCTTTTTTGTTTTTGCATCGAGAAAAATGACCAGTTTATCTGAGAAAACGGTAGAACTGCCCTTTTTGACTTCGACATTGTCATTAAATGTCATGATGTGGGAATTGGGTTTCCTATCAAACTCAAGGGGACCGCTGGACCGAATGGTTGTCTTTTCCCCTGATTTGTTACTTTCAATAGTTTTTTCTGTATCCTGTTCTTCCTCAGTATAGTCTTGTCCGGCATCTTCCTCGGAAAGAAAAAAAAGATCGTTTTTCACGCCATCCATTTCCATCTCCGCATCATTTTTTATTCTCATCTTCCTGTCAACAAGATCGATCTCGCAGCCCTTCCCCGTGATTATGATTCCCGTTCTGGTGATCGTGACAAATTCTTCCGTCTGCACCTCCTTCTTTTCCGGAAGATATCTCATGTTTTCGGTACGTAATTGCGTCTCCTGGTCTAAATGAACCACAACATTGTCGGAAAGGTATCCTTCATTTGACGTTTTATCCATCTCCCCAATATCCGATGTAATTGTTACCTTTTGTGGTTCGTCTTCCGTACTTTCACTGTCTATTACCGCAATTTCGGGTTCAATAATTTTGTATCTGTCATTCTCCAGCAAAAAGGTATTCTTTCCTTTCATAATGAACGTCTCGTTTCCTTCCTTATCGTAGTTAGGAAGAAAAAGGTCATCAACCGTTTGGGTTACTTTCTCTGACTTTCTTATGTCATCTGCTATTTTTTTATTTTTTAAAGACTCCTCTTGCGGAATGACGCTTTCTCCGGGTTTTTCTGCAGGTTTTTTCGGCTTGGGCTTTGACAAAACAACTGAGACGATTATTGTAATTAAACAAACGATGGGAATGCCTAAAAATATATATCTTCGCTTGGTCATTATTTATTTTGAGACAAAAAACATTTCTGAATTGATGTGCTCGCTGCAAATATCATTTGTGCAGAGCGGGTATGGGAAAAAAATTACAACTTACATCTGTTTGTTTTGGTATCGTTCCATAATAACATGCCACTTCTCCTGAAATTTAATTATCTTTTCAGCAACTTCCCTTACAGCGCCGCATCCGCCGCTGGCTTTTGTAACATAAGAAGCGTACTGTTTTACAACAGGCATGGCATTGGCAACGGCAACGGAAAAACCAACGCGATAAAATATCGGAAGGTCTATAAGGTCGTCGCCAATATAACACACTTCCTCATCTTTCAATGAATATTTTGCGAGAATTTCATTATAGGCGTCCAGTTTATTCTTAATTCCCTGATACACCTCCGTGATATTCAATTCTTTTGCACGATGCTCTACTGCTTTGCTCGTTCTTCCGCTAATTATTGCCGTTTTGATGTTCACACGATGAAGATACGATATCCCTGTGCCGTCAAGAACATTGAAAGCCTTTGTTTCCCGGCCATCCGCATCAATATAAATAGCGCCGTCCGTTAAAACACCATCCACATCAATAATAACAAGTTTTATCCCTTTCACACTATTTAAAACCGAACCTCCAGCAAATCCTGAACATCAACAATGCCAACAGGCGTATGAAAATCGTCAACCACAGGAATTTGGTCAATTTTATTTTCTTTAAGTATTTTATACGCCTCTTCGATTAAGCAACGATTATTAATTACCTTGGGTGAGGGGGTCATAACCTCTTTTATTGCCTTACATAAAAACGATGTGCCATGTCTTAGTAACCTTCTTAAATCGCCATCGGTGAAAAACCCCGTTAGTTTATTGTTTTTATTTATAATACTTACTGCGCCTGGCCCGCCTTTTGTTTCCGTCATAATGCCCAGGACATCCAGCAGGGGCATATCCTCATCTGCCACCGGATTTTCCTTTCCTTTCCGCATAACAACTTCGACCGGCAGTAATTTTCTTCCAAGTTCTCCGCCGGGATGATAAAGGGCATAATCCTCTCTGCTGAGATTGCGTTTTTTAAATACCGTCAATGCAAGGGCATCCCCAAGGGCAAGCATTGCCGTTGTGCTTGCTGAAGGCGCAAGACCCAATGGACATGCCTCCTCAATGTTTCCGATATCAAGGACAACATCGCTATGCTGTGCCAGAGAAGATGTATTGTTGCCTGTTATAGCGATTATTTTCGCGCCTATTTGTTTCAGGAAAGGCAAAAGCAGCACAACCTCTGTTTCTCCGCTGTTTGACAGCGCAAGCACGATATCATTTGCAACAATTTGCCCAAGATCTCCATGCCTGGCTTCGGATGAATGAATCCAATAGGAAGGGGTGCCTGTGCTTGCCAGAGTGGCTGAAATCTTCTGGCCGATAATACCGGCCTTTCCAACCCCAGTGACAGCAATTCTACCAGGACATTTAAATATAAGTTCCACTGCCTTTTGAAAATTACTGTCTATGCGATTAATTTGTTTTCTTATTGCTTCTGATTCGAGGGATAATACCTTCTTTGCATATTCTATGTCAGATTGTGGCTGTTCTTCCGCTAAACCATTCAACATAAATCAGGAACTTTATTGGAGAAGTGAAACAGATGAAATTTTTATTTGCAGTGATATTAAAGCAATTACAATAACTATAATGCTACCGTTATTTGGTGAAAGCGCAATGACAAACTCCATTTTGGAAGTACCCATTACATTTTATACCTTATAAATTTGCAAATCATGATTCTGTTGTAGAGCAAAGAGACTCTTCGCTCTATATAAGGCAGAGTATTCCAATATGTTTACGTTATTGTTTAGCCGGAGAGGTTTTTACAAATGATCTTATCATCGTCACAAATACTATCAACCACGCTATATACGCCACATAAATAAATCCCTTTGATATGTTCGATATGTACCCTATCCCCAACGC
>Ga0194127_10000200_pt1 | contig 95618 bp, 83 predicted proteins | sample TA2KigC100mmetaG_FD_148624 | JGI IMG/M metagenome (GOLD analysis project Ga0194127, IMG submission 148624) | Freshwater microbial communities from Lake Tanganyika, Tanzania - TA2015036 Kigoma Deep Cast 100m | ecosystem: Environmental > Aquatic > Freshwater > Lake | place: Tanzania: Lake... | reverse complement strand
GTTCCAGAATATATTCGTCCTCTCTTCTGCGATGGAAAAGGTCCGTTCAGATGGGCTGCTTTATCAGGTGATCCAAAAGATATTTATGAAACAGACAAAGCTGTGATCGAAACATTTCCAGATAACAAAGCACTTATACGCTGGATAGAAATGGCGCAACAGAAAGTTCACTTTCAAGGATTACCAGCTCGTATATGCTGGCTCGGATATGGTGAACGCTCTAAAATGGGAAAGATTTTTAATCAGCTTGTTGCAGATGGAAAAGTAAGTGCGCCAATTGTAATTGGCAGAGATCATCTCGATTGCGGTTCCGTCGCATCTCCAAACAGAGAAACTGAAGGAATGATTGATGGAAGCGATGCTATTGCAGACTGGCCGATATTGAATGCCTTATTAAATGCAATTGGAGGGGCAAGCTGGGTTTCAGTTCATCACGGAGGCGGCGTTGGGATTGGCAAATCAATTCATGCCGGGATGGTTGTGGTTGCAGACGGTACAAAAGAAGCGGAAGAAAGACTTGAAAGAGTTTTAACTTATGATCCAGGAATGGGTATTGTTCGTCATGCAGATGCCGGATATGAACAAGCTATAGAAAATGCAAAAAGATTTGATGTAAAAATTCCGATGATGAAATAATTGTCATTCTTTGCTTAGTCGTTAGTACTGAATTATCGTGGATTGATTTTATTATAAACTGCCACATATCAAACCTCTGCAAAAGGTAGAAAATGTGGTTTATATCAAGAATAAATAAAAAGGTGAAAAATGAAAGTATTAATTGCAGACAAATTTCCAGAGAATCACATTCAAACATTAAAAGAGAATGGAATTGATGTAGTCTATGAAGCAAAAGCCGGTGAAAATGATTTAGCAAACTTTGTTAAAGATGCAGAATTTATTGTTGTTAGATCAACAGTTGTAAATCAAGCAGCGATTGATGCCGGTTCAAATCTTAAAATTGTTATTCGTGCCGGATCAGGCTACAACAACATTGATGTAAAAGCTGCATCAGCAAAAGGAGTAGCAGTAGCAAATACTCCCGGTAAAAACTCTATTGCAGTAGCAGAACTTGCAATGGGTTTAATTGTTTCACTTGACAGAAGAATTCCGGACAACGTAAAAGACTTTAATTGCAGCGTTTGGAATAAAGCAAAATATTCTAAAGCAGAAGGAATTTTTGGAAAGACACTTGGAATTATTGGCGTTGGTAATATTGGGAAAGAGATTGCAAAACGTGCACAAGCATTCGGAATGAAAGTTATTGGTTATGATGTTATCAAAACAGAAGGGATTGGAATAGAATATTCTGACAATGTTGAAAAATTAATTGCTGCATCTGACGTGATAACATTGCATGTTCCGGCAAATCCTCAAACTAAAGGGATGTTTGACGAAAAATTACTTGGACTAATGAAAAAAGGTGCGATGCTGATTAATACTTCACGTGCAGATGTTATTGATGAAGATGCACTAATTAAAGCAGTTAAGGAAAACGGGATTCTTGCCGCTGTTGATGTTTTCAAAGGGGAACCGGAAGGTAAAGACGGAGCAGTTACTTCAAAACTACAGAACATCGATGGAATCTATGTAACTCATCATATTGGCGCTTCTACTGAACAAGCACAAGATGCTGTTGCCGAAGAAACTGTAAAAATTATTCTTGAATTCAAAAATACTGGGAAAGTGTTAAATAAGGTTAATTAGTATAAGGCAAATTTGATTGTCAGTCTGTCCATTGGACTCCGATGGAGAGCATATCCACTTTGGCTTGCCAAAGCGAGACTGGTTGAAGGCTGACAATATATTTAGATTACACTTCGCTAAATCCGTCTTAGACGAATAAACTCAGTGTGACTTTTTTTTAGATTTACTTAAACAAACTTAATATCAAAAATATCAGTAATAATTCCGTGATAGTAAAGCAATTTAAATAAGTCTTCCAATGCTTCAGTTTCATTAGGAGTTAATTCATAATATACAGTGCTAAAATTATTTTTGATGTGCTCTTTTACTGCAGCTGGGTAATCAATAGATTCAAATATTTCTGAAAGGGAATCTTCAATCACTGCATCAATTTCAATTATAAGTAAATTAAATTTTTCGATTGCTTCTTTATCTTGGGAAGCAAAAACAAAATTGACATAAGGCAAATCCAACATTTCTGCAATTTGATCTGAAAAACTTAATCCCATACCATATTCCCAAGAAAATATATTTTCATCTCCAACAACAAGAGTATTTTGTTCCTTATTAACTGCTTGTTTTGTATCAAGGGATATTTCAACATCAGAAGAAAATCTTTCCTTAAAAAGTATCTTACTAAGTATAACTTCATTAATTGATACATCACCGCGAAGAGAAATTTGACCTAGCTGCCGATTATCATTTTTGGATAAATAGAAATATGAATTTGATAATAAACCATCGAAGGAGATTCCAGCTTTGTTGGAAACAAAAAATGTTTTATGCTGACTTAGTTCCAAACTTGGAATCAATCCGACTGCCGAAGTATTTTCTTGAAGCGAGGTTGCTATTAATGAAGCTTCTTTAAATATTATTTCAACATTGTCGTAATTTTTAAGAGATTCCGCAAAAATTATAGAATAAATATTTTTAGGTAAGATTAATTTCATTAACAATCCCCATAAATAAAAAAGCCGCTGTTGGAAGCGGCTAGATTAAAAGTAAAACTATTTTGCGTTTTTGTCTTTAATACGAGCAGCTTTCCCAGAAAGTTTTCTTAAATAGAATAGTTTTGCTTTTCTAACTTTACCTTCACGTACAATTTCTATTTTAGCGATTTTAGGTGAATTGAAAGAGAAAATTCTTTCAACACCAACACCGCTAGAAATTTTTCTAACTGTGAAAGTTTTATTTAAAGCTGCGCCTCTAATATTAATCACGTCGCCCTCATAAGGCTGTACTCTTTCTTTATCGCCTTCAATAACTCTAACATGAACACGAATGTGATCACCAGTTTTGAATGCCGGGAAATCAGATCTCATCTGATCAGCAACTAGCTCTTTTAACTTATCCATTTTTACTTCTCCAGTTTATTTATTTTTTTCCATTTTTCTGTTAAAATTTTTGATTGTTCTGCTTTCCATTCTCTAACATTTTTCTCGTGCCCAGAAAGAAGAACGTCTGGTACTTTCAATTCTTTATATTCTGCTGGCCTTGTATAATATGGTGCTTCAATTATATTTCCATCCATTAGAGAATCATTTAATGCAGATTCGCTATCATTCAATACTCCAGGTAAAAGTCTAACAACAGAATCAATAATGACAAGAGCAGCTATTTCTCCGCCGGTTAATACATACATTCCAATTGAGATTTCATCTGTTGCAAATTTCTCTCTAACGCGGTCATCAATACCTTTGTAATGACCAGCAATGATCATTATATTTTGCGCGAGCGACCATTTATTAGCAATAGACTGATCATAAAATTTTCCTCCTGGAGTTGGAAAAACAATGTGATCATATTTTCTTTCGCACAAAAGTTTTTCAATACATTCAAAGAACGGTTCCGGTTTAAGCAGCATCCCTGGTCCGCCGCCAAAAGGTTTATCGTCAATTTGCTTATGTTTATCATGTGCATAATCTCGAAGATTGTGCACAATTATTTCAACTTTTTTTCTCTCTTGAGCTCTTTTAATAATGCTTGTATTAAGAGGACTAATAAGAGAATCTGGAACAGCAGAAATTACATCAATTCTCATCATCATAAAGTAAATCGCAGTCGGATACTAATTCTAATCTCTTCTTTTTTATATCAATATTTTTAATGTAATCTTTAATTGCCGGAATCAAAATTTTTTTGTGTTGAGAATCTTCAACTACATAAACATCATTAGCTGGTAAAATCAAAACATCAATAAGTTCACCAATTCTTTTATTGTTTCGATTAACTTCGCATCCAATCAAATCATGAATAAAAAAAAGATCTTTTTCTAATTTAACACTGAAATTATCATCAATAAAAATTTTCTTGCCAACAAGAATCTTTGCATCTTCACTTGTATCAAACCCTTGGAATTTTAAGGTAATTCTCCCGTTAATTTCTGATACATTTTCGATAATAAATTCTTTCCTATTGCCGAAGAACTCAATAAAAGCACTTTTTAAGCGAAAAAATCTCTCATTGAAATCGGAATACGAGTCAATTACAACGTCCCCCTCAGAACCTTGAACAGCTACAATCTCTGCAATTAAAAAATATTGATCCACTAATCATTAATAATTAGTCTAATATTTTCAAAATGGCACGTTTACCATCTTTAGCAGCAATAGCAGTAAGCAATGTTCTCATCGCTTGTGCAGTTTTACCTTGCTTGCCGATTACTTTACCAACATCATCGGCACCAACTTTAAGAGTAAGCTCAACAGTCTTATCATCTGGAGTTACTTCTTCAAGAGTAACATTATCAGGATGATCAACAAGGTGCTTTGCGATAAATTCAATAAATTCCTTCATGAGAGTACCTATATTTTGTGAATAGGGTACGTAATTAAAGTGTTAGCCTAATTAACTGGCTTCCTCGGAAGCAGTACCCTTTGCTTCCGCTGCACTGTCTGATTTATCTCCAACTTTTTCAGCGGATGCTTTCTTTTTAGATTTTACTTTTTCTTCTCTCTTTTTTCGTGCAGAAGCTAAATTAGCTTCTTTAAACTTTTTCCAATCATCTAATTTTGCATTAACCTGATCTTCTGCAAAACCTTTTTTCTTCAACTCTTTTTTTAAGATAATACCTTGATTCGATAAAAGATTTTTTACAGTATCAGTAGGTTGTGCACCAATAGCAAGCCAATATAATGCACGATCTTCTTTTATATCTATTGTTGCCGGGTCAGTTTTAGGATTATAAAGACCAATAGCTTCAATAAATTTACCATCTCTAGGTGAACGTGAATCGGCAGCAACAACTTTATAAACTGGTTGTTTTTTCTTACCCATTCTTCTTAGTCTTAACTTTACAGCCAATTTGTTTATTCCTCCTTATAATTTAATTATATCTAAAATTTTTTAGGTTTAGCATTCCGGTCTTTCCGGCCTTTGAACTGAACATTTTCATCATCCTACGCATTTCTTCAAATTGTTTAATTAAACGATTAACATCTTGAATTGAATTTCCACTACCGCGAGCAATTCTTTTTCTTCTGTTCCCGTTTAATATCTTAGGATTTTGTCTTTCTCCTTTAGTCATAGATTGTATGATTGACTCCACTTTTACAAGTTGCTTATCGTCAATATCTGCATTTTTAATAGCAGAATTGATTCCGGGAATCATACCAATCAAAGATTTCAAAGAACCCATTTTTTTAATCATCTTAATCTGCTTCAAAAAATCATTGAAGTCAAAATTATTCGACATCAATTTCTTTTCAAGCTCTTCAGCTTCTTTTTCCTCAATTTGGCTTTGAGCTTTTTCAACCAAACTAATTACATCGCCCTTACCCAGTATTCTTGAAGCCAAACGATCAGGATAAAATTTCTCAATTGATTCAAGCTTCTCCCCCAAACTAGTAAATTTTATTGGACGGTCAACAACAGCTTTTATAGAAAGAACACATCCTCCTCTAGAATCACCATCAAGCTTAGTTGCTACAACACCATCAAACTCAACTTTTTCATGAAAAGCTTTGGCTGAATTAACCGCATCTTGCCCAGTCATCGAATCAACCACAAATAAAGTTTCTGTCGGTTTGACTTTTGCTTTAATTGCAGCGGCTTCATTCATCATCTCTTCATCTACATGCAGCCTACCAGCAGTATCAATGACAACAGTATTAAGTCCATTTTCCTTAGCATATAGCAAAGATTCGGATGCAATCTCCACCGGGTTTTTACAATCATCAATTGAAAAAACCGGAATATTAATCTGAGATCCTAGAATTTTCAATTGCTGAATAGCAGCCGGACGATAAACATCTGCAGCAACTAAAAGAACATTACGCTTTCTATCTTTTAAGTATTTTGCAAGCTTTGCGCTAAAAGTTGTCTTACCGCATCCTTGAAGTCCAATCAGCATTATTGTCGTAATGCCGGAAGGGTTTAGCTTCAATTCAGCTCCAGTGTTTCCAAGCAGCTTAACTAATTCATCATAAATTATTTTTGTGATGAGCTGCCCAGGAGTAACAGAAGTTATTACTTCTTTGCCTAAAGCTTTTTCTTTAACGTCTTCAATAAATTGCTTAGCAACTTTGTAATTTACGTCAGCATCTAAAAGAACACGTCTAATTTCTCTCAGAGTATCAGAGATATTTGACTGAGTAAGCCTACCCTGACCCGTTACTCTTTTTAACGCCCGTTGAAGTTTCTCTTGTAAATCTTCGAGCATTGTCTATCTATCCAAATAAAAGATAATAAAAAGGGAATACATTTCAAACGATAATGAGTTAACTTTCCTTTAAAGCATTTGCTCCAGAAACAATTTCAATAATTTCTCTTGTTATAGAAGCTTGACGCTCTTTATTATATGTTAATTGTAATGAACGAATTAGTTCCTTTGCATTCTCAGTTGCCATATCCATTGCTGTCATTCTTGCACCGAGTTCAGCGGCGTAGGATTCTAATAATACTCTCCACATTTGAGCATTAAGGTGATTAGGCAAAAGTGCATTTATTATCCCAACTTTATCAGGTTCATATATATAGTCTGTAAACTGAATATGCTCAATACTATCATTAAATGGTTCTATTGGAAGTAACTGTTCAACATTAGTTTTCTGTTGAATGACTGATTTAAATTCATTATACACAATCAAAACTTTATCGATCTCGCCTGATATGTATTTGCTTGATAATTCTCTAATAAATCCAGAGGCAAATTCAAATTTTAGATGAGAAAAAATTCCAGGGAAGGAACCAATAATTTTATAATTTCGTTTAGAGAAGTAATCATTTCCTTTTTTACCAACACAATACAAAAGTAGATTATCATTATTTAACATTTCATAAAAATCATTTTTCATCATTTCTTCTGCATGGCGCATAACATTCATATTAAAGCTACCACACAATCCCCTATCCGATGTAACAACAACTATTGCAAGTTTCTTAACTGTGCGTTCAACTAAAAGTGGATGAGAAACAGTTTTTTCAATACCAAGAAGATGCGTTAACACTTCGGCAATCTTTTTTGAATAAGGTCTTGCATTAACAATGTTTTCCTGAGCTTTACGCAAACGTGCAGCTGCAACCATTTTCATTGCTTTAGTAATCTGCTGAGTGCTTTTAACACCTTTGATTCTTCTTTTTATATCACGTAATGTTGCCATTAATTAATAATATTTTTGCAATTAACTCTTTGTAAACTTTTCTAATAAATCTTGAATAGACTTCTTTAATAAAGTAACAGTGTCATCTTTCAATTCTTTTGATGATCTAATATTCTCATAAATCTGCGGATATTTTAATTCAATATATTCAGCAAGTTCTTTTTCAAACCTTTTTATATCTTTAACTTCAACACTATCCAAAAAGTTATTTGTACCAGCATAAACACTTACAACTTGCTTTTCAACTGGTACTGGAACATATTGACCTTGTTTCAAGAGTTCAACAAGACGAGCTCCTTTAGCAAGAACTTTTTGTGTTATTTTATCAAGATCGGAACCAAATTTTGCAAATGCTTCAAGTTCTCGATACTGTGCTAAATCAATTTTTAAGGAGCCAGCTACTTTTTTCATTGCTTTAATTTGTGCGTTGCCTCCAACACGAGAAACGGAAATACCAACGTTAATTGCTGGACGAACACCAGCATTAAATAAGTTTGGCTCTAAATAAATCTGACCATCTGTAATAGAAATAACATTTGTTGGAATATAAGCTGAAACGTCTCCTTGTTGGGTTTCAATAATAGGCAGAGCAGTTAAACTTCCACCACCTAACTCTTCGCTCAGTTTTGATGCTCTCTCTAATAAACGTGAATGCAAATAAAATACGTCGCCAGGATATGCTTCTCTTCCAGGAGGTCTTCTCAATAGCAATGATAATTCCCTATATGCAGCAGCTTGTTTTGAAAGATCATCATATATAACTAATGAGTGTCTTCCTGAATCTCTAAAATATTCGCCAAGTGTTGCGCCTGAATAAGGAGCAATATATTGTAATGGAGCTGGAGTAGAAGCTGGTGCAGATACAATTGTAGTATAGGCCATTGCACCTTGTTCTTCTAATTTCGCAACTACTTGTGCAATTGTTGAGTTCTTCTGTCCGATAGCTACATATACACAATATACCGGCTTAATACCATTTTTCTTTGCTTCTTCAGTATGAGTATATTTTTGATTGATAATAGTATCTACTGCAATCGCAGTTTTACCGGTTTGACGATCGCCAATAATTAATTCCCTCTGCCCTCTTCCAATTGGAATCATAGCATCAATAGCTGTAATACCAGTTTGGAGCGGCTCTTTAACCGGCTGACGAGCAATAACACCAAGTGCTTTTCGTTCAATTGGTTGATAGCTATCAAATTGAATATTGCCTTTTCCATCAAGAGGTTCGCCAAGAGGATTGACAACTCTTCCTAATAATTTATCTCCAACTGGAAATGAAGCAACACGCTTTGTTCTCTTAACTGTATCGCCCTCTTTTATTAAAGTGCTTTCTCCAAATAATACACATCCAACGCTGTCTTCTTCCAAGTTGAGCACCATACCAGTAACATCATTCGGAAATTCAACAAGCTCACTAGCCATTACTTGGGATAAGCCATATATTCTAGCTATACCATCACCAACTTGAAGAACTGTTCCCACTTCATATACATCTATTTCATTATCGAATCCCGCGAGTTGTTTTCTAAGAATCGCAGAGACTTCGTCTGGTCTTATTTCAGCCATAAAATTTTTTCCTAATTGTTCGAAAAACTAAATTCTTCTGAAAATTTCTTTCTCAATAATTTTAACTGATGCTTGACAGATGCATCCATCACCTTATCTTCAATTTTAACAATAAATCCTCCAATCAATTCACCATCAATGCTAAATTCCGGATCTACTTTTTTATTTGTTTCTTTTTCAAGTTTAGAAACCATTTGTTTTTTTATGGTATCCTTTAATTCAATTGCAGATGAAATTTTTGTTCTGATTATTCCTTCATGCTGATCGCACAATACGAGAAATTCTTTTGCAATTTCAAATAGAATATCCTCGCGATTTTTATCAACTATAAACTCAATAAACTCTAATGTTTCTGAGCCTATTTTTTTACCGAATATTTTTCCGAGAATATTTTTTTTGTCTTTCTGTTTAATCACCGGAGTTTTTAAAACAATTCTTAATTCTTTTGATTTTTGAAGAGTATTAAAAATAAGGTTTATATTTTCTGCATATTTCTTTAAAGATTTTTTTTCCAAAGCAATTTGAAAAAAGGAGTTTGCATATCGATATGAAATTTTAAAAACACTCATGATTAATTTTTAGAAAGATCGTCCAAATATTTGTTAACAAGTTTAGTTTGTTTTTCTTTGTCCAAATTTTCTCTTAATATTTTCTCAGCAGATTTAATCGCGATGTCCGCAACTTGTTCTTTCAAGTTGTTAAAAGCTTCAAGATTTTTTCTTTCAATTTCATTTGAAGCATCATCAATCATTTTCTTAGCTTGAGCTTTGCTCTCTTCAAGCATTTGTATTTTCAACTTTTCAGCATAATCACGGCCTTGCTCAACAATTTTTCTGCTTTCCTCTTCAGCTTTTAACATACTAACTTTATTGTCAGAAATTAATTTTTCTGCTTCTTTTTTTGCATTCTCGGCTCTTTCGAGTGATTCTTTAATAAAATTCTCTCTTTCACTCAAAGTGTTAAGAATTGGTTTCCAGGCAAGTTTTTTTAATATGAGCATTAAAAAAATAAATGTAACTACTGTCCATAATATTACACCCGGATTTACATCGAGCGGACCACCCGCTTCACCGCCGGAGAAAGCTAAAACAAGTAAGTTAGCAAATAACATAATTATAACTTCCTTTTAATGACAAAGAAATTTTTTTACTTTAACGCTAAGAGAATGCAAATAACTAAAGCAAATAAAGAGATACCTTCAATAAGTGCTGCTGCAATAATCATTGAAGTTCTAATTTCACCAGCGGCTTCAGGTTGACGTCCGCTAGCTTCCATTGCTGCACTAGCTAATTTGCCAATTCCAAAAGCACCGCCAATAACTGTTAATGCTGCGCTAAATCCAGCTGCTAAATATGCATATTCCATTTAAGTCCTCCTCTTATTTCTATAATTTTATTAATGTTCTTGATGATATGCCATCCCGATAAACAATGAAGACAGCATTGTAAAAATATATGCTTGAATAAGTGCTACTAAAATTTCAAGCAGAAAAATAAAAAGTGCAAATGATATTGAAACCGGAACTACAAAATAAGTTCTTAGAATAAATATTAATCCTAATAAAGCCATTATTACAATATGACCAGCAGTCATGTTAGCAAAAAGACGTATTGCTAATGCAAATGGTTTTGTAAACAATCCTAATATTTCAACAACAAACATTATTGGCAGTAGCCAAAGTGGAATTCCATGAGGAATTAATCCTTTGAAATATCCGAAGAAACCATTTTTCATTACACCGCCAATCTGAATAACAAAAAATGAAATTGTAGCTAATGTTGCAGTTACTGAAATATTACTTGTTGCTGTTGAACCATAAGGAATTAGACCTAAAAAGTTACAAGTAAGGATGAAAAAGAATACTGTTAAAAGGTATGGTAAAAATTTTTCGAAACCATGCCCAATTGTGGGTCTTGCAATCTCATCTCTTACAAAAACAATCAAAACTTCCAAAAAGTTTGTTACACCTCGCGGCACAAGAGATTTTTTATAAGCTTTTCTAGCAGAGATAAAAGCAAGAACAAGAACTAAAATAGCAATCCACATAAATACAACATGTTTCGTAATGGATAAATCCATTCCGAAAAGCTCAATATGAGGTAAATGGATTACACCGAAAGGAGTTAGATCCAATTCGCGTGCATCAAGCACATGATGCATAATCCAACCGGTATCAGAAGAACCGTTACCTGAAGCTTGTAAAGAGTCTTTTACCGCTAATGTATCAGAATACCACATTATAACTTATTTTTAGATCGATTTTGGCTTTTCTATCTTTTTTCTAATTATATATATCTCGTATATAATGAACATTATATACCAAATTAAGAGTGTAAATATAAAGCCATAAAGCTCAATATTCAAGAATTTTATAGCTATGAAAATGCCAATTAAGGTTAGAATAAGACGAAATGCTATACCACCAAGGTTAAAAATGAGGAAAGTTTTATTTGATTTCGAAAATGAATATTCAATCGAAACAATGAAAACTAAGAAATTGATCAAAATTAACCCAGTTGCATAGAAAAATGAGTCTATAAATTGATCTGGCAACCATTCAAGGAAGTCTAAAAAGAAAAATAGAATAACTACACTTACTAATAAAAATATGGGGATTTTAATTCTTTGTACCACTCTTTTTCTTTGTATTTAAATTGGTAACAGTTTTAATGAAATTATAAATTCCAGCAAATACTCCTAAAAATGAAAAAATAATGATCATAATTGGATAGGTGTTAAGTTCACTATCTAACCATCTCCCTAGAAAAAACATTAATATGATTGATGCGGCTAATTGTGTACCTAGTCCTAAGTAAGGACCAATTGAACGATATGACTGCGAAAATTTAGTTGTATAATTTTGAGGTTCTTTCATTCTCCAACTTTTTGCCTAGCTTCACTCATGGAACTGCTTCCATCAAAGATAGCACCTTCTTCAATAATTAAAAACTTTGTAATTAAATCTCCTTTTAAAACTGATCTAGGTTCTAATCTTAATCTATCAGATATTTTTACTTTACCTTGTATTTTACCATTATGAGTTAAATTCCTTGCTATTACTTCACCATGTATTTCAGAAGAATCGCCAATTGTCAAATTTCCATTTACTGATACATTCCCATTAATAATTCCATCGATTCGGACATTCCCTTCGCTAAATAAATTTCCGTCAATTTTTACTCCGCCACTAATAATGCTTACTTCTTCTGAATGCAATTCTTTTTTTGATGCCATTATTTATCTCCTATTTAGTAATTATATCTATGGGGTTAATGGGTTTTCCTTTCTGCCAGATTTCAAAATGCAGATGTGGTCCTGATGTATTAATACCCGAGTTTCCACTTAACGCTATCATTTCACCTTGTCTAACAAATGACCGCGCCTTTTTTAATAGATATGAACAATGTTTATAAATCGTAACATAATCATTATCGTGATTAATGATTATCGAATAGCCATCATCAGTCGTGTAATCAGAAAAAACTACGATTCCGCCAGCAGAAGCATAAACTGGTGAACCAATTTTCAAACCAAAATCAATTCCAATGTGACCTTTTTCCGGATTATAATTTTGTGTTATTACTCCGCTTGCCGGTTCTTGAAAAAATAAAATTCTTTTTTCATCCTGAGTTGAAATTGCCTCTCCAAATAATTTTTTAAACACAAAAAGAATATTGCCGCCGATTTCAAGTTTTTTATTTATCGTATTCTTTAATGAATCGTAAATTGGATCATCTGCTTTAGCTGAATCTTTTTTAGCAAGTTTTAATGCAAATTTCATTCTCTCGTTAGTTGAAAGAATTGATTGAAGCTGATTAGATAAAACTTCCACTTTGGATTGAAGGTCAGTTATTTTTTTTCTTTGTTCAATTATCTCTTGATTGTCAATAACAAAAATAAAATCCTTTAATGGTGTAACTGACATGATAAAAATAAATACCAACCATGCAACACATGTATAAAGAACCACATAGAAAATAGTCCTAAACAAACTGAACTTATAACTTTTTGTGCTTGTATCTGGTATGTTCGGCGTGATATATATAGATATTTTTCTTAAATAATCAAATTTGAACCAATTCATTTAGTATCCTTATAATCGGCTTCAAATATAATTATTTGACTGTTATTTTTCTTGAAAAGAAAGGATTTGATTCAACTTTGCATCTACTAAATCCGGATGCAAATTAAAGCCGCAATCGAAAGATTTAATGTGACATTTTTGTTTTCCATGAATTCCGCAAGGTTTGCATTCTAACGCACTAAAAGATATTACATTGCTCTGCTCATTATAAGGATAAAACCCAAACTCCGGGATTGTAGAACAATAAATTGTTAGCGTTGGGATATTAGCAATCATAGCTAAGTGAGTTGGTGCGCTGTCGTTAGTTACTAATACAGAACATTTTCTAAGAAGTGTAATAGATTCAATAATACTTAATAAACCGGCAGTAGAACTTGAGCATTCGCGATGTTCACTTTGCAAAGAATTACACAAAGTTTGGTCCTCATTTCCCCCGATAAAATAAACAAAATAGCCGCGTTTAATTAAATACTCTGCAATTTTAGAATAATATTCTCTGGGATAAACTTTAGTCTGCCAAACGGATCCCGGAGCTATTGCTGCTATTTTTTTATTATCAATGCTAATTAACTTTTTAATTTTATTTTCAACTTCTAAAGGAATATTAACTTCAGGTAATATTTTCCAATTATCATCTATTAATTCCAAGCCAGCAAGTTTTAAATTTCTTGCAACTTCATGAATATTTTTTTCATAGTGAACTAAATTTTTATAAACAAATTTCCAAGATGAATTATCAAATCCAATAGTTGATCTCACTTTAGTTAAATATATTAAAGCAGAAGTTCTGAACGACCGATGGGGTGAATAGATTTTGGTATAATTTCTTTCTTTTAATAATCTGGCAATTTCAAAAAAGGATTTTATTGATTTATGCTCTCCTTTTTTATCATAAACTATAATATCATTGATATAAGGAGAATGAGAAAATAGTTCAGAAGTGGTGGGGATGCAAACAACATCAATTACAGAATCATTAATACTCTCTTTGAGAAATTGAACCAACGGAAGTGTTAATACAGCATCACCAAGAAATGCTGTTTGAATTACTAAAATTTTTTCTTTTGCCATTAATACTTCCATATTTTATGCATCCAAAAATATTGATCAGGATACATTCGAACATGTTTTTCAATAAATGAAATATATCTTTGTGTTAATTCATTTATTTTATCATCATAGCTTTCTGGTAAATTTTCAAAGTCTAATACTTCTGTATAAGCCTTGTACGAAAAATCTTTTTGTCTTGCATAAACTACAAGTAAAACCTTGCTTTCAGTTCTCAAAGCAATTTCAGCAGTACCGGTATAAAGTGAGGTTGGATGATTAAAAAAAGAAAATCTTCTTTCAATTGCTGGACCGCGCTGATCACCGGCGATTCCAACAACATCACCATTTTTCAAAGCTTTGTAAATCTCTTTGACCGATACTCCAGTTGAAATAACTTTTATTTTGAATTTGTGCCGGGTTTTTTCCAGCCACTCAGTCATGTACGGATTACTTTGCGGCTTTACTAATACATTATATACTTTATCAAAGTGAGGTGTAAAAGATAATACAACATATTCCCAGCTGCCGAAATGTCCGGTCAATGCAATTATTCCATGATTGGATTCATAAAATTTTTTAACCGAAGCAAAATCTTCAAATTTTACAATTCTGCTTATATCATCTTTAGAGAAATATGGGATTAACATTAATTCAAAAAAAGTGATTGTAATGTTTTGGTAATTTCTGCGAGCAATAGTTTTTAATTCTTTATCTGATTTATCAGGAAATGCAATGTGCAGATTTTTCAGGACTGTTTTTTTTCTGATTGGAACAAAAAAGTAAACAAAGTTTCCAAAAAATAATGCCAACTTGCGCGTGCTGTTTAAGCCAATCGAATGAAAAATTCGAGCAAAAAATCTAAAAATCCAAAATTGAATTTTGTATTTGTTTAGCATCAATTTTAATCGGTTGCAAGTCTGCGTTGCCAAGATTCGTCGATAATTTCTCCCCTCTTGGTTGAATGCAGCAGCTCATAATTCCCAAAGCCGGTTACATCACCAAAGATAAAAGAGACACCCCCTTCAATAGAATTAAAAAACCATATTTCATGCGGTTTTAAGTTTGATTCGTTTGGATAGAAATCCCTTTGGTCCGGCTCGCCATAGGTTAAATAGACTCTTCCTCTATCTGTTTTATAACCAGGTCTTCCGGCTACGCTAAAGTTTCTATTGGTATATTCTACTCTTCTCATATAGTCAATCTTAAATTCATTTTGAAGAGTTGAAGGATTTGCATCTCTATTCTTCCAAAAATAATAGAGAAATTCCCTTTTGGCATTCAATGAATCAATTTTAGTATAAGCATCAATTTCATTTTGAACTGCGATATATTTCGATTGATTAAATACATCATCGCACTCTTCTTTGGTAAGAATAGCAAATTCACTTCCCATTACTCCGGCTGCCATTCGCTTTATTTCTGTTGAATCTACAACATCAGGGTTATATAAGAACAATCTTTTTGCGGAGATATAAGCTTGATTGGTTTTACTATCAACTAAACTAAAAACTAAATTGTAAGAATCTGTTGGAAACTTTGACAAATTGATGAGGCCTATTTCCACCAAAGATGTGCTTCCTTGATTAATGTTTTTTGATTGTTTATAAACTGAGGCTCCAGCACTATTAAACAGATTTTTGTTAAGTGTAAATGAAGAAGATTCATCTTCCAAAACCAAATCATATAATTCAAAATAGAAAAACGCAACCGGCATTTTATTCGAGTAAAACATGGATGGATTTGGAATTACTTCAATAGTATTCTTATAAAATAGTGATCGTGTATCAACATTCTCTCGTTTAATATTTGTTGCAAGCTGAATATCACTTACAGAATATTTTCCTTTCATAAATGGAATAATCTTCACTCTCTCATTAATATTCTTCGATAAACCTTCGTTTCTTGAATCATAAGCTTTAACTGTTAAAGCATAATCGCCTTCCGGAACAACAAATCCAAAAACTCCCGTTAATGTTTTCGAGGCTCCATTGTTTGAAGAATCTCCAACAATACTTTGTATTTTCCAGCTCTTGTTGATATAAAAAGTGTCTGCATCAATATCTTTCATCTCAATATGAACAATTGCTTCAATTACAGTTTCGGTTCCGGATTGAATCACCTTCATATTTTTCGGATTAAGGTCATAATAAAACTCCATATAGACAGATTCATTATCATATTTGAACCGTGCAAAATCAAATTCAAATCCAAGTTCATTCTGAGCATTAAGACTCGAATAAATAATAAAGCCAAAAAGCAGACCAGTTAGTAATTTTTTCATTGAACTAAAACTCCTAAAATTTCTCTAAAATATTTCACAAACATATTTAAACATTTGATGGCATAGAATCAACACAAGAAAACTCCTCTTTATGAACAAAGAAACGATCAGATTTAAAATAAAAATACCTAAATCCTCTTTCGAGGATTTAGGTATTTAAATTCAACTCTCAGACTATATTATAAACCGAGAGTTACAGTGAATACGTGATTGCTGTCAAAGAATTTTGCTTCTCTGAATGCATAATCAAATTTCAGAGCTGCGCCGCCTAAATTATAATTCAAACCGAACCCGGCACTAACACCGAATACATTGTTATCGGTTTCTAATTCTGGCATCATTGTGTATCCGCCACGTACGAAGAATGTATTATTGTATGAATATTCAGCACCAAATTTATACTCATCGCCGTAGAAGTTACTGTTCTGGAATACACCAGCTAAACTCAATGTATTTGTTTGATTGAAGTTTAGGTTATATCCCAATCCGAGTTCCAATGTTGATGGAAGTTCGAATGCAGCTGCATCAAGTTGGTAATATTGTGTTGGTCTTGCAAGATCAATTGCATTAGCTCTTTGGTTAAGACCGCTTCCGGCATATTCCATCTGCGGACCTAAGTTCTTAATTACTAATGCAAAGCTTAATCCGTCAACGTTACCTAAATTTTTGTAAGAAATACCAATGTTGAATGCAAGTCCAGTAGCTGAAACTAATTCAATTTTTTCAGTTACTAAATTTGCGGTAACACCAACAGCAATTCTATCACTTAACATCTTTGAATATGTTAATCCGAATGTCATGAACTGTGGTGAGAACATTTGTCCAGTTCCATCAGGACTTTGAACAGTTGTAACTGGAATTTCGCCAACATCTAATGTTTTGATGCTAAATGCAAGAGCGCCAAAACCTTCAATGTTAGTTGATACAGCACCATATTCTACATTAATATCAGCAATGTAGTTCATGTGAGAAAACATTACGTTTGTACTAGAACCGCCTCTAGATAAGTTAGCGGGATTCCAATACAAAGCTTCAACTCCAGTAGCACCTACTAAGGTAGCTCCAGCCATGGAAATACCTCTAGCGCCAACCGGTACAAGAAGCTGAGCGGCACCAGCAGTACCATTTCTGCTTCCACCACCGGCCCATACGCTGCTGGAGATAAACAGCGCTACTAAAAGCAGATGACTAATTAATTTTATTTTCTTCATTTCTTTTCTCCTTCAATTTTTTAGAATTTATCCAGAACTTGTTGCTCTTGGATAATTGCAACTTTTACGATTTTTGTTTTTCCTAAGTCTGGCATATCAATATGTACTATGTATAATCCACTTGCTACTGGCAATTGACTTTGATTGTTCAAATCCCATCGCTGGAATTGCTCAGGACTATCTTTTACAATTGTCTGGATTAACTGACCAGCAAGGTTGAATACTCTCAAAGTAGCTTTTTGCGGCAGATGACTGAATGTCACAAATCTTTGATATTTATTCAACTCTTGAGCGTTAACTCCATAATATGGATTTGGAAATACATTGATATCCTCAACATCTTGTTTTGCCAGTTCAGGATCATTTACTACTGAAGGAGATGTAAATTGGAATACATCATTCTTTGTTACTGCTTTATTAGGATATATAGCCAGTTGATCAGTACCTGTTCCATTTGGTGAGTAACCTACTGCACCTCTTCTTGCCATAGAAGTGAAGTACATTACTCTATGATCCGGTGCAACTGAAAGAGCATCTGTTTGATACTTAGGATTTGGAGTAGCATCTGTATATGGTTCATCTATTATCCACATCCATTCACGCGGACCAGAAGCAGCGGTATTATCTGCAATGTTTAAGTAGTTACCAGGCCAGTATTTTCCGTCGACCAAACCACCGGCAACGTTATTTTCCAGGAAGCCAACTGACAAGCGTTTTGGTGAAGTAGGAACATCAATATCCCATACAGAGAAAGGTACATTCTTTTCGTATGCCTGGAACGGATAGACACCAACTGTATTTTTCCTATGAGGAGCGAATTCTGGTTTAGCCGGAGCGCCACTAGCACCTCTCATATAACGATATCCATAAGACATGTTTGGATCGTTCAAATCAAATGGCGGATCATAATCACCTGTAAAATCAACTTTGGCAAATTTCAGAAGAATATTTTTAACTTCGCCTGCACCAACCACCATTACTCCATCACGGAAGATTGATCTTGGACTTGCCCAGCCCCATGCGCCATGAAATCCTTCAAAATGGAATCCATCTGCACCAGCCCATGTATGTCTTCTTGCTCCAGAGGGTATATCCCAACCCCATAAGGTTTTATCAGCAGTTGAGAACATATCATCAGGTTTAATACCCGGAGGTGGACCAGCAACTTTAATTTGCAATCCATCAAAGAAGAAATAATCATCATCACCGCTCATGTTGGTTTGATCTGCCAATAGAACAGTATTATTTCTTGTTAAAGTCCAAAGAACTGCGCCAGCATGTGCTGGATCATCTTTGAATGTAACTTTGAATGTAGCACCAGCAAGTTTTGATGGATCAACTACAGTTGCTTTTACAGTACCATCACTCTTACCGGCAGTACGTGTTGCTACTATTTCATTTCCAGGTTTCAACGGATAGCGCACCCCTGGATTTGGTTTCTGTGGAATAACTTCAATTACTGCAATAGAATTTTCCAATGCTCTTGGAACAGCATTAAGGTCTGGGTTATAAGCATAAGATGTTACTGCGAAGTAATATCTTGAACCATTCAACATAGGTGTTCCGCCTTTGAATGCATCTGTTTTAGTTCCAAAGAATCTTTTAACACCAGAATCGGAACCGAATTGAACAACTTTGCTTTGAACCACGCCGCCAATTGGGTCAAATTCTAGATCAGATACTTTAAGAACTCCGTCAACAACATCATATGTAGCAAGTTTTCTTGCTTCAGACATTTGAGCAGTTCTATTTGGCAACTGATAAACGTTATAACCTTGGAATGCAAATCCGCCTTTAGAATAAGATTCTGTTGCTTTTACTTTTGTTGGGTTTCCGCCCCATGATAACACAACTTCACCATCAAATGCTGTTGCGGCAACTTCTGGCGCTGGCGGAGCTGTTGGTACATTAAAGAAGTTATCATAAGCTAATTGCGCTTGAAGATCATAGAATTTTAACAATTGAATTGCACCTAATCTATCAACACCTGGAATTGCACCAGCGCATAATTCTGCAATTACAACTTCTTGTGTATCGCCGTATGCCATGTTGAATGGACCAGCGGTCATACATAAACGACGATCTCCAGGTGGGTGTAATTGACCATCAACCCAGCCTTTACCAGTTACCGGATCTCCAGCTAATGTAAAAGGAGTAACTCTGCCAGTATTCGGATCTGTGAATGGAACACCGCTTGTAGAAATTCTACCGCGGAATAAGTTGTACCATTGTAATGTTCCTTGTTCATAATTTCCTTGTGCTGGATCTCTGTATATCGCATCTGGATTAATAAAGAATGCGAATGAAGTCATCGGTAAATTCTTTTTACCCTGAACATATTTTCCCTTAAAGATACCTCTATCGGATGCATTTCCAGCTACTAAAGGACCTTGGAAAAAGTCGAAACCGGAAGCTGGTGGTGGTAGTGGATTATATGTTGCATCATTTGCAGTTGCATTGTAGCAATATCCTAAGGATAAAGTAGTATCGCAGCCAACATAATCGTCACCAGCATCACCTAAGTCTGGGTCAGACCACATTGAAACATACATTTCAGTGAATGCTTTTTTAGCTGCACTCTTGTTAATAATCAAGAATTTTCTGAAGAACATATTTCCAAGAGCACCAGTCGCATTGTAACCCCAAACAGTTGCTTGTTGTTCAATACCCATTGGTAGAGAACCATACATATAATCTGTTTGTGCTGGGTCTAAATCGTTAGTAACAAACCAGATGGTTTGGTCTGCGCCAGGAACTCCAGGAATATCAACTGTTGGTTGATAAGTTCCATTTCCGTTAACATCTTCAAAAGGAGCTCCATAAGAAGCTGGCCATTCGTTCCAGTCTTTAGCATATTGTGCTCTGATAGCATCAACAGATGGACCATCGCCGTCTGCTAATTCTGCACTTAAATCGCCTTCTTTATAATCTCTTCTAACACGGTAAATTCTTACATCTGGATCAGTTGGCATTGCTCTAGTTCCGTCTGGTTTAATTCTACCAGCAACAGTACCTTGACGGTAAACAGAACCGCCAACTCTGAACTGCCCATCTACTTTTCCTCCCCATAGAAATCCAGATTGGAATACAGCAGTTTTGTTACTTCCTTTTGGGAAAACCAATCCAGAATTTCCGTTTTGGTTTATATCAGTTTCGCCATCATACTTAATCCATGTAGAAATATTATTGATGTTGAACTTAGTATAAACCGGTGTTCCTAATGTTTTGTTAAGAGTAGAGCTTTTGCGATCGCCACCACCTTTAGCAAATGCCATCGTGGAAAACGCTACTAAGATCAGCGCTACACTTAAATATCTAATTAATTTTATGTTCATGTTTTACTCCCGTTTTTTTCAAAACTTGAAATTAATATTCTAACCTAACACCAAGACGAATTTGACGTGGAGGACCATAAAGGTTTCCGGCACCTCCGTAACCACCTTGGTAATCAAGGTTTCGTGCTTTCCAAAGAGCGACATATTGATCGCCATAAGTTGCAATCAATTGAGCAGTAAGTTCTGGATTGCTGATTACGCCATCGTCGTCAGGTGAACCGGTACGCATGAATACGTTTCGAATATTTTCTTTGTCAAATAAGTTGATTACATATACATAAACGTTCATTGATAATTTTCCGAACAAGCGAATAGTTTTATCAACTCGTAAATCAACTTGTAATTCACCAGGAGTAGTTGAAGAATTTAATGCTTCAAGAGGTTGTCTGAATCTTGCATCAAATTCAGCATTCAATGCACCGAAGCCTCTTGTGTATGGATGCCCGTCATTAAATGTTGCTAATAATGAAACTCCAAAATCATGTAGCAATGCTGGTCCATCATTTGGTCCAAAACGATAATCGATGTTTACATTTCCTCTAATTGCTTGGTTGAAATTCAACAAGCTGATGTATTTTGGATAAAAGATAGTAACACCATCAAGAGGAGCACCAACAACACCATTATTTGAATATGGATTCGATCCGGTACCGCGCGCATCCTGGAATGAAATATTAGCATTAGCCGCTAATCTTTGATATCTGCGCATGTTAAGAGTAAATTCAATACCCTTGGTTGTTGCATAGTCACCATTCTGCAGTGTGTTATAATTTTGGAACGCAGAGGTTCTTTGAACTGGAATATTTGTATACTGAACGTTGTCTCTAATATCTCTGTAATAACCAGTAATATCGAAAGACATGAAATCAGTTAATTGTTGAGTAAAACCTAATTCATATTGAGTGGTTCTTGTTGGTCTAATGTTAGCACCAGATGGTTGGGGAATAAAGAAACCACCCTTTATTTCAAATCCTAATCTATAATAACCGGTATAAGCAGTATTTAATGATGGTTGTTGAACGAATTTACCAAATTGTGCGTGAAATACTGTCTTGTCTGTAACTGGGAATGAGAAACCAAGACGCGGACTGACAGCACTGAACACTGGTACATCTTGCCAACCAGCAGCTTTTAATTCACCCGAAGTATTATCAATTGCTAAATCAGGCAAACTTGGATCAACAAACATTAAGTTGTCGATATCAATATAGTCATATCTTAAACCAGCATTGATGATAAGATCTTCATACTCAATTCTATCTTGAATATAAGCAGAAGCAAATACTGGTTTATGAGGAGTGTCGAATCCATCTCCGTCATATTCGTTGCCGAATACATCATAACCGTAATTACTAACACCGTTAGTTATTAACAATTGGCGATTGTAAGCTTCTAAAGTTGGATATTGTGCGCTCGGTTGATAGTTAGCAACTTTTGCTGCTAAACCAGTTTGACCGCCAACTCCCCAACTACGAAGTGTATATTGTTGATACTCACCGCCAATTTTGAATGAATGGCTCTTTCCTAGCAAGAAAGATAATGCGCCGTTAAATGACATACTTTTTCTGTTCAGTTTACCATAACCGGTTGGAACTGCGCCATCACGGGTAAAGGTGAAACCAAGAATGTTAATTGTTGTTGGCGTTACATATCTTCCAACTCTACCAACAGTTCTATCTTGTGCAGATCTTGGGATTGTCCAGCCAGCAGCTGCGTTAGCAACGCTGTCGCCATAAGCCCAATAATCTGACCCTAAACCAGGAGTAAAGGTTTCACTTTCTTGTGTATAATATCCAGCTGATAATTCATAGAACATAGATGGACTTAATACGTGTGTTAATTTTACGGAGAATGATCCGTTGGAATTTTCATTTCTGCCGCGTCGTGTTTGTAAGAAGTTTCCAATTCCTCCTCCGCCAGAGTCACCGCTATTAGAAGTATATGTTCCAGTCAATCTAACTAAGATTGGCTTGAAATCCATATTAAGTGTTCCAGTGTATGTATAAGTTTGACCTTGAACACCCATTAATGGACCGGCTGGATAAACAAAGTTAATAGTATCTAATGATGTTGGATCACCAATCTTGCCAATGTTTACACCTGGCCAAGGTTGTGGATCTCCATCTTTGTTATAAACATAATTAAAGTTACCAAAGAATTTTATCGTGTTGCCGAATAATGGACCGCTCAATACAGCACTCATTTCATTGTAACCCCACCAATGAGCACCTAAGCGTTTTGTTCCATCATAAGCATCAGCTTTGCTTTTGAAAGTTACGTTATCAGTTATGTATTCAAAGCTAGCTTTTAATTGTGGTCCGCCGGATTTGAATTGCTGACGAATAATACCAGCATTAGCACCACCAAATTCAGCAGTGTAACCACCAGATTGAACTTGAATTTCTTCAAGAGCATCTTGAGAAACTCTAACTGCATTACCACCAGAAATCGGGTTTGTTACTGAAACACCCTCTAAGTAGTATCCAACTTCGTCACTTCTACCACCACGGATGTAGATAACACCATTTTGATTAACTACACCAGCTGTTAAACTAATAATGCTGTTAACACCACGAACTGGAAGAGCTTGAATATCTTCACTAGTTGTAATGCGCACTGCATTAGTAGCATCTTTTTGTATGAGTGGTTTCTGAGCGACAATTTCTACAGTACCTACTTGAATGTCCTCACTTGGAAGTTCAAATGATACATATGTTGTAAGGTCTGCATTAACTCTCACATTGGAAATTGTAATTGATTGAAAACCTAAATATGAAGCTCTTACAGTGTAAACACCAGCTTCAAGGTTCTGCAAGAGAAATTCGCCACTTGCATCTGTAGCAGCACCGGTTGTGGTTCCCATAACAATTACGTTGGCACCAATCAGCGCTTCGCCAGTTTGCAAATCAACTACTTTTCCCTTAATTCTACCCTTTGTACCAGCAGTGAGTAAAACTGGACAAAGAGCAAGAAATAGCAAAAAGTAAAAAATCTTTCGATGCATACTATACTCCTTAATTTGTTAATTTAATTAAGAAAGGGTTTGTTTGAAGTGAAAACTTGTAATTAATACTCAATAACTACCTCCTTCTTTTTAGATTTTTATTTTTATTTATTTAATGAAGATAAACATTGAGAAATAGTAGTGAATTTTTCCATGAAAAAATCCGGAACCATTTGAAATATCGTATTGTCTAATCCGAAATTTATATTGAAAGTTATTTTTCTTGATTGCATTGAACTCAAGATAACCCTATACACTTTCTTAGTCAAGTTTTTTATTGGATTTCGAAGATTTTTTGAGAAGTCCCCTTTCTCATAATCAAAATAATATCTAATGTAGTCTTTGTCAAGGTCTTTATTGAGTAGTATTTCTACAATTTTTTATGAATTTCGACCTTATTACAACTAGTATTTTAACTTATGCTAGTTAAACTCTATTAAAATTTCAACGATTTAATATCACCCCGTTTTCATTGAAAATAGAGATTCCACCTCGAAGAGTAGAAAACCATTTGTTGTTTTTATTATCAACGAAAATATTAAAAACTAAATCATCAGATAAAGGAGAACTTCCACTTCTAAAAGTTTTAAACGATACACCGTCATATCTTACAACACCTTGACCAAATGTACCAGCCCAAATTACATCATTAAAATCTGAAGCAACACCGTAGAATCCTTCAATCGGCATTTTAGAATTTTGCGGATTTAGAATTTCAAATTTTTCACCGTCATATATAACAAGACTACCAAACTTGTAACCAAATATTATTCTATTTTTTTTGTCCGATGTTATCCAATAAGCAGCGTAATCAAGAGATCCATAATTCATTTCTTTTTCAGTTATCCATTTTCCGTCTTTTATCCAAAAAAACATTTCTGCAGTCCCAATCCAAAGCAGATTATTTTTATCTTCGTAAAGAATTGTTACTTTGTTTTGAGTAAGTGGTGAATTTTCTTTATTAAACACTTCCCACTCAGTACCATCAAATTTTGCCATTCCACCAGAAAAAGTTCCGACCCAGATATTTGAATTATGATCCACGATTATTGAATAGATCCAGTTACAAGGTAATTTAGAATTTGATCTATTAAATATCTTCCAGGTTTTTTTCTGATCAAATACTGCAACCCCGCCGCCGTAAGTTCCAATCCATAAATTTTCATTTTTATCGAAAGCTAAACTGTAAACATAATTGTGAGGTAGAGGAGAATTTTTTGTGTTAAAAATTGTCCACGATTTTAAATCATATTTTACAAGACCAGCATCGTAAGTAAGAATCCAGTAGTTTCCCTTTTTATCTTGAACTACTCCGCGGATTCCATTTGTAGGCAAACCCGAACTGTCCTTTTGAAGAATTAACCAGTTTGGGTTTTGTCCAAAGGTTAGAGCAATAGAAATAAGTAAAAAAAAATGTGTGAATAAATTTACCATTTCACTTAGGATAATAATTTATTAATCTTATCCGTAAACATTTGTTTTGGAACTGCACCAATAATAGTGTCTTTAACTTCTCCATTCTGAAGAAATAAAACTGTTGGTATACTTCTTACGCCATATTTAATCGCTGTTTGTTGATTATCATCTACATCAAGTTTTCCAATTTTAACCTTGCCGTCAAATTCATTTGACAGTTCCTCAATAATTGGCGCTATCATTCTGCAAGGTCCGCACCAAGCTGCCCAAAAATCTACGATTACTGGTTGATCAGATTTTAAAACTTCGTTTTCAAAGTTGTCATCTGTAAATGTAATTGGTTTCATTTCTTTATCATCTCCTTAAATTAAACTACTCCCCCTTTTTTAATTATTTCTCGTGCAATAATGCCTTTTTGAATTTCATTTGTACCTTCAAAAATTTTATTAATTCTTGAATCTCTGTAATATCTTTCAATTGGCAGTTCACGTGAATAGCCCATCCCTCCATGAATTTGTACTGCTAAATCTGCAATAGTATCAAGGGATTCTGAACAATATAATTTTACAATTGCAGATTGACGTGATACATCTTTTTTTAAATCATAATCTACGGCTGTTCTGTAAATCATTGATTCCATTGCATAGACCATTGTTGCCATTTCTGCCAGCATAAACTGTACTGCTTGAAAATGTGAGATTGTCTGGTCAAATTGTTTTCTCTGTTTTGAATACGAAGTAGACATTTCCAGCAATTCTTTAGCAGCACCTAAACAAGCAGCGCCAAGACCCAATCTTCCAGCATCTAAAGTTTTCATTGCTAATAGAAAACCACGTCCATCTCTTCCAACAAGATTTTCTTTTGGAATTCGTACATTATCAAATGTAATAGGATTTGTTGTGCTACCTTTAATACCCATTTTCTTTTCCGGAGGTCCAGCATAAAATCCAGGTGTATTTGTTTCAACTATAAATGCGCTTACTCCTTTTTCAGTTCTTGCAAAAACTGAAACAATATCTGCAATACCTCCATTCGTAATCCATAATTTTTCACCATTGATAACCCATTCATTGCCATCCAAAATTGCTCTAGTTCTAACATTAAAGGAATCAGAACCAGCTTGAGCTTCTGTTAGACAAAAAGCTCCTATCTTTTCTCCTTTTGCAAGAGGAGTTAAATATTTTTTCTTTTGATCTTCATCACCACCAATATAAATTGTGTTTGCACCAATCGATTGATGAGCTCCAATGAAAGTAGCAGTTGACATACAACCGCGCGCAATTTCTTCTTGCATAATGCAGTAGCCAATTTCTCCAAAACCGCCGCCGCCGTATTCCTCAGGAAATGAAACTCCGAGAAAACCGAGTTCTCCTAATTTCTTTATTAGTTCATCTGGAATTTTTTCCTCAGCATCTATTTTTGATGAAATTGGTTTTATTTCGTTATTAACAAAATCGCGAGTCATTTCGCGAAGCATATTCTGTTCTTCTGTAAATGAAAATTCAGTCATTGAAATACCGTAATTTATTTTAAGATATTTGTTGTTTTTTCACCAATGTAATTAACAACATATTCAGCGCCATCAACACCAATTACATTTCCGGAAATCCAACCGCAATTTTCGTGGCACAGTGAAACAATTGCTTTAGCAACATCCTCGGGTGTTGTTAATCTGTTGTGAGGATTTTTCGATTTTGCAGAATGCAGCATTTTATCAAACATTGGAATTTTTCTTCCAGCTGGTGTATCAGTTACTCCAGCCATAATTGAATTACATGCAACTTTCATGTTCCCCAATTCAACAGCAAGCTGACGAATGTGGGATTCAAGTGCAGCTTTCGCAGCAGAAACAGCTCCATAATTCGGAATAACTGTATGTGAACCAGCGCTTGTTAAAGCAAAAATTCTTCCGCCAACAGCAAATAAATTTCTTGCTACTAATCCTTGAGTCCAATAAACAAGTGAATGTGCCATAACATCAACAGTCATTGACATTTGTGCCGGGGTTATTGCTTCATTAATATTTTTTGTGATGTAAGGTTTTAATGTTCCAAAAGCTAATGAATGAATTAGCACATGAACATGAGGATAATCCTTAGAAGCAAACCTTTCTTTAATTTCATCTAAAGTATCATTTCTTTTTATTTGATCTGCTGCATTTATATTAAAGAAAACAGCATGTTGTCCAGTCTTCTCAATTTTTTTAATTATTTGTTGAACTTGCGGCATAGTTGCCTGGCGGTCAAGATGCACACCAAAAATACTATAACCAGCTTTTGCTAATTCAATAGCAGAAGCACCGCCAAAACCACTTGAAGCACCAAGAATAAGTGCCCACTTCTTTTCCATTTATTATCCTTCCTTGTTAATGTGGCACAAACTTAAGAAATACGATTGTGAAATCAAATCTTGGTAATTTAATTGCGTCAACTTGTTAAAAAAATTAGAGAATCATCTCCTAAAAGTTTTTTAAGACTATCAACAAAGTTATTAGATAAATTCACTGAGAAATCAATGGCAAATTCACGAGTGTTTCCATTTTCTTTAACAGAAATAATTACTGGAATATTACCGGGATTTTCTTCAATCATTGTTTGTATGTGAGCTATTACATATTCATCATGTTGAGAAGAGTCTAACATAATTCCAAGTCGTTTAGTTAATTTATTTTTAACTTCTTCTAAAGAGACTGCTTCATCAACATGCAGCTTAATAGTATCGCCGCTGCTTTCTAATTTCCCTTTTATCATTATTGTAGATTCAGGTTGAATTAATTCTCCAAACTCTTTGAATGCTTTTGAAAACATTATGCAGTCGCAAGAGCCATTGAAATCATCCAATTTAAAAAATGCCATTTGTCTTCCAGCTCTATCAGTCTTTGCAGAAAAATCTGTTACAACTCCGCAAGCTCTTACAATTTCATTAAACCGATAAGTTGAAGGTTCCCCAAGGTGCACTGTTGCAAATGAATTATATTCGGTTTCAAATTTTCTTAGCGGATGATTACTCAAATAAAATCCCAATACTTTTCTTTCTTGCGCCAGTCTTTCCTTATCTTCCCACTGTTTAATATCTGGAAGCTGGGGTTCAACATATTCAATTGATTCTGTTTTTTCACCAAATAGACTTTCCGCATGAGATTCTTTAGCAGATTTTATTTTATTACCAATATTCAATGCATCTTCTATAACCGAAAAATATTGTGCTCTAGTTCCGCCAAGTGAATCGAATGCGCCGGCAAGAACAAGTCCTTCCATTGCTCTTTTATTTACTATTCTAGTATCTACATGAGCACAAAAATCATAAATGCTATTAAAGTCTTTTCCGAGTTCAGAGTGAGCTCTTTTAATTTCTTCAACTGCTTGAACGCCAACATTTTTAATTGCAGCCATTCCAAAAATAATTTCACCATTCTTTACTTTGAAATAGACAGTCGGATGATTTACATCGGGCGGCTGTACTTTTACTCCGAGTTTTCTGCAATCTTCCAGCAGAGAAGTTACTTTATCTGTATTATCATATTTGTTTGTAAGATTTGCAGCTAGAAATTCTTCAAGATAATGAGCTTTTAAATAAGCAGTTTGATAAGCTACAATACTATAAGCTACAGCATGCGATTTATTAAAACCATAGTTGGCAAATTTATCAATAGTCTCGAAAATTGATTCTGCAATCCGTTTTGTTATATTATTTTTTTCAGCACCTTCAATAAATTTTTGACGCTGCTGCTTCATTGCTTCCAAATCTTTTTTACCCATAGCTCTGCGAAGTAAATCAGCATCAGCTAAACTTAATCCAGCAACTCTGTTTGCTATTTGAATTACTTGTTCTTGATATACAATAAATCCATATGTTTCTTTTAATATGTTTTCCAAAATTGGATGTAAATATTTTATCTGCTTTTTACCATTCTTACATGAAATAAAATCATCTATCGACTCCATTGGACCAGGTCTATAAAGAGCATTCATCGCTGCTAGGTCTGTAATACTAGATGGTTTTAATTTTTTCAAATATTCTCGCATTGGTGGAGATTCAAATTGAAATACCGCAGTTGTCTGTCCTCTTCCAAATAATTCATAAGTCCGTTTATCGTCCGTTGGAATTTCATCAATATTAATTTCTTCGCCATAATTCTGTTTAACTAAATCAATTGTATCCCTTATAACTGAAAGAGTATCCAGTCCAAGAAAATCCATTTTTAATAAACCGGCATCTTCTAAATCTTTCATATTGAATTGAGTAACGATTGTTCCATCATCACCATATGTTGCTAAGGGAACCAAGTCGCTTACTTCACCCGGGGTTATCACAACACCAGCAGCATGCTTTGAAGCATTTCTATTCATCCCTTCAAGTATTCTTGCATACTTTAAGAGCTCTTTCATATTTTCATCATCAGTCTTCTTTAACCATTCAAGTTCTTTTACTTCAGCTAAGGCTTGATCAATGGTAAAAACTCTTCCAAATTTTGATGGAATCCATTTTGTAATATTATCTACTTGTGGAATCGGAATTTTCAAAACGCGTGCAACATCTCTAATTACTTGTTTTGATGAAAGTCTATTGAATGTAATTATCTGGGCAACAGAATTTTCTCCATATTTTTCTTTAACATAATTAATTACATCCTCTCGTTTGTCATCAGCAAAGTCAACATCAATATCAGGCATCGATTTTCGCGCTGGATTTAAAAATCTTTCAAATAATAAATTATACTCAAGCGGATTAACATTTGTGATGCCTAAAACATATGCAACTAAACTTCCGGCGACAGAACCTCTTCCCGGTCCAACTGGTATTCCCATTTTTTTTGAAGCATTTATAAAATCTTGAACAATCAAAAAATAACCAGCGTAACCCATATCATTTATAACTTTTAATTCGTACTTAAAACGGTCTTCAATTTCAGGTGTAATCTGTTTGAATTTTCTATCAAGCCGTTCATACGAAAGATGATGTAAATATTCTTCCAATGAATCTGTTTTTGAATCCTTCGGAATTGGAAATATTGGGAAGTGATAATCAGCAAAATTGAGTTCAAGATTTATTTTTTCATCTATCTCAAGTGTATTTTCAATAGCTCCTTTATAATTTTTAAATAGACTTTTCATTTCATCAACAGATTTGAAATAAATTTCATCCGTTCCGTAACGAAGTTCTTTGTAATCAACGCTTCCGGTTTTATCGCCAAGTGAAATTAAAATATTATGTGCAATAGAATGATCTTTTTCAATGTAATGAATATCATTAGTTGCGACCAACTTTGCACCGATATCTTTAGCAAGTTTCGGCATTCCATTAAGAATTGATTGCTCTACTTCCATTCCATGGTCTTGAATTTCAAGATAAAAATCATCTCCAAAAATTTCCTTTAGTTTAATTGCCGTTTCTCTTGCTTTAATGTAATCATCATTACGAAGATGAACTGAAACCGGACCGGCTGGACAAGCTGTTGTGCAAATTAATCCATCATTATATTTCTTAAGAATTTCTAAATCAATCCGCGGTCTATAATAAAATCCTTCAAGATGACCAATGGTTGTCAGCTTAATTAAATTTCTATATCCAATTTTATTTTTTGCAAGCAATAATAAATGATTATAAGGTTTAGTTTTTTTAATTCCGTTTCCATATTCACCGCTTTTATCAAATCTGCTTTTATCAATTACGATATAAGCTTCCATTCCAATGATTGGTTTAATTCCTTCTTTCTTTGCCTTTTTATAAAACTCTGAAACTCCAAACATTACACCATGATCGGTTAAAGCGACGGCATGCATGTTGTTTTTCTTTGCCGAGAGAATCAAATCTTCAACGGTGCAAGCACCATCTTGTAAGCTATAATGCGAGTGATTATGGAGGTGAATAAAATCTGACATTAAAAAACCTATTTATTAAATGAGAATTGTCTCATACAAACTTGGGTAAACGAGACAAGCAAAATGTATTTGCAAATTAAGATTGACTGCAATAGAAAAATTATTTAGTACCAGTATGACCGAAGCCGCCTTCTCCTCGGTCGCTGTCATTTAAATCTTTTGATTCTTCTAATACTGCTTTATAAACCTTTGATAAAACTAACTGTGCAATTCTATCACCGCGTTTAATAAGAAAATCCTCTTTCCCAAAATTGAACATAATCACCTTGATTTCTCCTCGATAATCAGAATCAATTGTTCCCGGAGAATTTAGAATTCCAATTCCGTATTTGGATGCTAACCCGCTTCTTGGTCTTACTTGAACTTCATACCCAAATGGAATTTCAATTTTTAAATTTGTAGGAACAAGTTCAACTTTGCTTTTTTCAATTATCAAATCACTTTCAACTGCAGCACGTACATCAAGTCCGCTGCTTCCACTAGTTGAGTATTCTGGAAGTGGGATATCATCAAACAAATGTGAGATTCTCTGAATTTTAATTTTTACAGAATCCATTACCGTATTAATTCTTTCTTTTTAATAATAGTTTTATTAAAAAAATAACTTCATTCATTTTTAAGATGTTCAGAAGAAACATTAATGAAATAAATCCGACTAAGAAGAATATCTTATATATAAAAATAAATTCAATTGAATAGATCAAGTAATAATAGAATGATGCACTAATTAGTATTAGAAACAAAATCTTTCCGATCTTTTTGTATTCGTATTTAATTTCATAAAATCTTTGCGATACATAAAACAAGCCACCTGACATTACCACATAACTAAAAAGAGTTGCCAGTGCTGCGCCAATTATTCCAATAATTGGAATTAATAAGAAATTTACTACAACATTTATCACCGCTCCAGAACCGGTAACCATTGGAAAGTATTTTGTTTTTTCTTCAATGTAAATTCCAGCAGTAAAGTTTACATACAATCCATGGAATAAATAACCAAGAAGAATTATGGGTACAATTATCAATCCACTTAAATATTCTCGTCCAATTATTGTTTTGCCTGGTAAAAATTCAAACTTGGCTAAGTCCTCAACAAATAGTGTAAGCACAATCCAAATGAAAGTTGCTGCTAAAAGAAATAATGTTAATATTTTTGAAAAAATTTCTTTGGCATTTTTTTCTTTTGCATTAGTTAAAAAGAATGGCTGCCATGCATACTGAAACATTGAAACAAACAACATCATAAATATTCCAAGCTTATAATTTGCCTGATAGATTCCTAAAGTTGAAGCATCTGTCAGTGTTAGTACGATTGGTCTATCAATTACTTGAACTAGCATTGCAGCAATTGATGCCGGCAAGTATGGTATCCCAAACCATAACATTCTTTTTAAAAGAACAAAATCGATTTTCAATTTTAGATTCGAAAATATTTCCGGTAGCAGAGCAAGAAAAGAAAATACTGATGCTGCCAAATTGCTTATAAATATTGCTTCGATTCCGAAATTATAAACAACTATTAAAATTAGATTCAATGAAAGGTTAATAAATATGTTAATCAATTTTATCGAAGTAAACTTTGCAGCTTTCCTTTTCAAACGAAGACTTGCAAATGGAATTAATGCAGTAGCATCAAATGCAAGAATTAGTATAAAATATAAATAAAGATAAGAATAATCGCTTGGTACTCGCATCAAAGTTAAAAAAGAACTTTTAAGAATACTCAACACAGCAACAATTATAATAGTTGTCAGCATCACAAAAACAAATGGTGTTGAAAATGAATCTTTCTTTTTTGATTCTTCTGCAAGCGAAGAGTACTTTAAAAATGCTGCGTCCATTCCATAAATAAATATGATAGTAAGGATAGCTATGTATGCGTAAATATTGGAGAAGACACCGAAGTCGCTTGTAGAAATAAAATTTGTATATATTGGAACAAGCAGAAAATTGAGGAACCTTCCAACAATTGTACTTATTCCGTATATAACAGTGTCTTTAGTAAGTTCTTTAATTTTTTCAATCATAAAAAATTATTGAAACAAAAATTTCTCAATTCAGTATTTAATAGCTTCACTTAAAAAATGGAGCTAAGGTATCGATGTAAATCTTTGGCGGTCTAACTGCTTTTTTTGTCTGAGAATTAATAAATATATGAGTTGTTGAACCTTCGGCAATTAATTCTTCTGTTTCTTTTCGTTTAATAGTATAGTTAATAAGCACTTTTGGAGAATAAAGTACTGTCACTTTTGCTGTAACAATTATTATATCGTCATAAACTGCGGCGGAAATAAATTTTAAATTTGCTTCTAGTAAAGGAAGTTGATATCCAGATTTTTCTACTTCACTGTATGGCAAGTTGAGCGATCTTAAAAGTTCTGTTCTTCCTACTTCAAAATACTCAAGATATTTACCATTATATACAAACTGCATTTTATCAGTGTCAGCATATCTAACACGTATCTCAGTAGAATGAGAAATCATTTTATCTCCGAATAATTAATCTACATAAACTCCCATCTTCCCGAATTTTTCTAACCGGTTTTGTACAAGTTTTTCCGGTTTTATCTTTCTAAGAGAATTTAATTCTTCCAAAAGTACTTTTTTTAATGTGTCAGCCATTAAGTGATGATCTTTATGAGCTCCGCCAAGAGGCTCGGGAATAATTCTATCAATAATTCCTTGTTCTAATAAATCTTCTGCTGTTAGTTTTAATGATTCAGCAGCTTGTTCTTTATAGTCCCAACTTCTCCATAAAATACTGGAACATGATTCCGGACTGATCACAGAATACCAAGTGTTTTGCAACATTAAAACGCGATCACCAATGCCAATTCCTAACGCGCCTCCGCTTGCACCTTCACCAATTATAGTTATAATGATAGGAACCTTAAGCCGGCTCATCTCTAATAGATTTTTTGCGATGGCTTCTGCTTGCCCACGTTCTTCTGCTTCTAAACCTGGATATGCCCCTGGAGTATCCAGCATTGTAAAAACCGGGATGTTAAATTTTTCTGCAAGCTTCATTAATCGAAGAGCTTTTCTGTATCCTTCTGGATTTGGCATCCCAAAATTTCTGAATAAGTTAGATTTGGTATCTCTCCCTTTTTGATGACCGATTATCATTACTTTTGCATAATCAATTTTTGCGAGTCCTCCTACAATCGCATGGTCATCCTTAAATAATCGATCACCATGAAGCTCAATAAAATTTTCTGTAATCATATAAATATAATCGAGTGTATAAGGACGCTCGGGATGACGTGCAAGTTGAACTTTTTGCCAACGAGTTAAATTTTCATAGATATTGTATTTAAGCTGATTTACTTTTTCTTCTAGTACTTTAATTTCGTCAGCAATGTCGAGATGTCCTTCATATTTCCGCATCTCGTCAATTTTATTTTCGAGATCTACAATCGGTTTTTCAAAATCCAATACATTTTTTGCCATGTTTACTCCGTTCTAATAAACATTTTGGAAAATGTTCTTCCTAAAATTTCAAGATCAAACCAAATATTTTGGTTCTTTGCATAAAATAAATCAATCTTTTTAAGTTCATCAAAATCTGAATGAGAAATATTTTCGACAAACCAAAGTCCAGTTAAACCAGTTTTTCCTACAAACAGATCGCCATGGTAAGAATTATTTAATGGACCAACAAAACTTTTTTCTCCCCTCAGAATTTTGGGAAGTCCAAGAATAAAATTAATTATGTAATTCTCTTTTGATGTGATCTTGTGAAATAAATATACGAATGGATAGATTAAAAAAACAATTAAGATTAAACTGAAAGAATAGTCAAATATCTTTTTTGTAATTCTATTTGATATTACAGAGATGTTGTATTGAACTTTTAACATTGGAATATCATCAAGCATTGAGATTGATGATTTACCAACTAAATAATCTAATTCCTCTCCTGATACCATAAACTCGACATTATAACCTTGACACTCTGAAACAATCGAAAACATTTTATCATAAGAAAGTTCTTTTGCAGACAATATGATTTTGTCAACTTTTTGATCTTTGATTATTTTGAGAATATTATCCGCAACTCCAATTACTTTATAACCATTAATAGTCTCTCCAACATTCTTTCTTGATAAACTAATGAATCCAATTACATCATATAAATTTGAAACACTTGATTTTAGTTTCAATGCGAGCTCTGAAGTATGGTTAGTACTCCCAACAATTAAAGTTTTTGCTTTTCTTGTTCCGCTTATTAATCCATATTTAAAAATTAACTTAGCAAGAAGTCTCCAGCATATTAAAAAAACAATACCAAAAAGGTATGTTAATAGAACAACTGCACGACTGAAAGCGAACTGTTTGAAAAAGTAAGTAGATGCTGATAAAATTAATAATCCATAAAATAAAGATAGAATACTTGTTAGAGTTGAGATTGAATTTTTCTTATAAACTCCAGACAACAAAGATATTATTATTTGAATGACAGAAGGAACAAAGTATACCCACGGCAAACTAAACTGTGGAAAACCAGCCCAATGTTCATTGATGTAAAACTTTTCTGCTAAAAAAATTGCTAGACTAAAAAATAGAAAATCAAGTATGATTCCCGAAATAGATAATCTAAAAACATTCAAGAAAGTAAAGAACTTTCTAAATATGATAGCAGTGCGAAGAATCAATTCTACTATTAAGGAAGTTGAAAAATGTTTTTTCACAAAAAGATGCATGGCATCGTAAAATATTTTTGTCTCATCAATTTTGCTTCTTCTAGTGCTTTCCCCTTTATAATGAATTACTTCAGTTGAATGAACATAGTAAACTTTAAATCCTTCGCTTTGTGCACGATAACAAAGATCAAGATCTTCGCCATACATAAAAAATTGTTTGTCAAATCCGCCAATTTTTTCATAAACTTCTTTTCGAAGCATTAAAAAAGCACCACTCACTGCGTCTACTTCATAGGTTTCATTTTCGTTTAAATATGTGAGATTATACTTAGCAAATAATTTACTTTTAGGAAATAATTTACTGAGTCCCATCACCTTCGTAAATGAAGTCCAAGGGCCAGGGAAACCTCTTCTACAAGCGAGCTGCAATGTCCCATCTGGATTAAGTACTTTGCAACCAGCAATTCCAGCTAATGAATTTGATTCAAAAAAACTAATCATTTCAGTTAGAGTGTTTTCTTTTACGATTGCATCGGGATTTATTAAGAGAAAATAATTTCCGACAGCAATTTCTAATGCTTGGTTATTTGCAGCTCCGAAACCAACATTTTTTTTATTTGAAATAAGTTTTATATCGGGATGTTTGTCTTTTAATACTTCAACACTTCCATCGTCGGATGCATTATCAACTATAATTATTTCTGTGTTTAGACTTACAACAGCTTTTTTAAGAGATTCAAGAAGATTAAGTACAAACTCTTTTACATTATAATTAACAATAATTATGGAAATGTCGATTTTAGATTGAATCAATTGTATTTCCCCAGCATACCTTTAAAACGGAGCTTCCAAACCATAGTTACAGCTTCTCTAACAATTTTCTTAGACATTTTTGAAGTGCCTTTTACACGGTCAATAAATGTTATCGGTATCTCAGTTAATTTGAAATTCTTTTTCCAAGTAATAAAATTCATTTCAATCTGAAAAGAATATCCATTCGAGTGAATTTTATCCAGATCAATTGCTTGCAAGACCTCTTTACGAAAACATTTAAAACCTCCGGTTGCATCTTTAATAGGCAAGCCGGTTATTACGCGTGTGTATAAATTAGCAAAGTAGCTTAAGAGAAGTCTTCTAATTGGCCAGTTAATAACTCTAACACCATAAATATATCTGCTTCCGATTACTAAATCGTATATATCGATAATCTTTTGAAAATTCTCAATTTCTTTTGGATCGTGCGAAAAATCAGCATCCATCTGAATAGCTGCATCATAACCATTTGCTAACATAAATTTAAACCCAGCAACATAAGCTGTACCTAAACCCATTTTCTTTTCACGTTTTAAGCAAATAACTCGTTTATCTCTATTTCCGAATTGTGTTACAAAATCTGCAGTTCCATCTGGTGAGTTATCATCAACTACCAGTATGTTAATTTCTGGATATAATTCCAAAATTTCAGGAATTAATTTTTGAATATTATGCAGTTCATTATAAGTTGGAATGATAACTATAGTTTTCATAATTACTCAAAATGTCCTTTTCCAAATAGAACAACAAAAATTGTTCTGAAAATTATTTTAAAATCCATTCTCAAGCTGATATTCTCTATATAAAAAAGATCATATCGTAATTTTACTTTTACGTCGTCAATTGTTTCATCATACTTATGTTTAACTTGTGCCCATCCAGTAATACCGGGTCTTACTTTTAATCTTCTCTTATAAAGCGGAATTTCTAAAGAAAGTTTTTCAACAAAGAAAGGACGTTCTGGACGCGGTCCAACAAAACTCATATCACCTTTTAAAACATTATAAACTTGTGGTATTTCATCAACTCTTATTTTTCTTAGTAGTCCACCGATTTTGGTAATTCTGGGATCATCTTTTGTAGACCAAACTGGACCAGAATGTTTCTCGGCATCTTGAATCATCGTTCTGAATTTAAGTATTCTAAAAATTTTACCATTCATTCCCATTCGTTCTTGTCTATAAAATATAGGTCCCTTGCTTTCAAGCTTAATAGCAATAGCCGCAACAAAAATAATTGGAAAAGTTACAATAATAAGAAGAAAAGAAAGTATTATATCCATCAAACGTTTTAATTTTTTCTCCCATTCTGGCATCAGCTCCGGCATAATATCAATTAACGGCACACCGTATATTTGAGATGTTCTAGCTTGCCCGCTTATAATATCGTAAAGGTCTGGAACAATTTTTATTTCAACATTTTTCCCTTCACATTTTGAAATAACTTCTAACAAAGAATCTTCATGATGCCGTTCGATAGAAATAATTATATTTTTTACATTGTACTGATCTATAATTGATTCTAGGTTATTGGCAACATCAATAACACTTACGCTTTTAAAATCCTTGCCAAGATCATTTTTATTAAGACCGATGTAACCTACAATATCTAAACCAAGTGCTCTATGATTTAAAATAGTTGTGTGAATTTCATTTGCTTTATTATTAAATCCAACAATCAATGCATTTCTGCGGCCAATTCCTTTTATTAAAAATCTTCTTTGAATACTGCGAATGAATAATCTGCCGATACTTACAAATACAAGAAAGATTCCCCAGTAAAAGAAAATGTAAAAACGTACTGAAGTTGCAGTGCCCGATCGATAATCATCCAAAAGTATTAAAAAGAATAGAATAAAAATTCCAACAAATGATGCTTTGAAGAGTGTGGAAAGTTCGTCAAATCTGGAAAGTGCGAACCAAGTTCTATACATTCCAACAAATGTAAAAATCACAAGCCAATACAAATAAACTGCAAACATTGGCAGTAAAAAGTCTGGTTGCGATATTAAATCGAACCAGCCAGTTTCAACCCTTAAGTAGAAAAATACTATCCAAGCTAAATTGACTGTTAAAAAGTCAGTGATTAGTATTAATGATTTTTCAACTTTTTTATTCAATTATTAACCACACTAATTAATTCTATTAATAATACGTTTAGCAATATTTGCACCTATTGCAAGGGAACTTGTAGCAGCTGGCGAAGGTGCATTGCAAACATGTAGAATTCTTTTATCCTCTACAATAAAAAAATCATCCAATAAACCGCCATCTCTACTGCAAGCCTGAGCTCTAACACCAGCACTTCCAGTTATTAAATCATTCTTGGAAATTTCAGGTACTAACCTTTGAAGAGCTTTAACAAAAGCACTTTTGCTAAACGATCGGTAATATTCTCCTAATCCAGTTTTATAGTTCTTTTTTAACACCTTATGAAAACCTGGCCAGGTTAAAGTCTCAAAAGTATCAAATAAGCTGAAACTGGTTTTTTTATAACCTTCTCTTTTAAAAGCTAACACAGCATTCGGTCCGGCTTCAACCTCACCATTTATTGTTCTAGTGAAATGTACACCTAAAAATGGAAATGATGGATCTGGAACTGGATAAATTAACGATTTAACTAAATATTTTTTTTCTTCAGAGATTTTGTAATACTCACCGCGAAATGGAATAATTTTTATTCCAAGATTTGGATGAGTCGTCTGCGCAACTTTATCTGCGTACAGTCCAGCACACGTAACTACTATTTTAGATTCAAATGTTTGGTTAGTGGAAATAACTTCACAATTATGTGATTTTATTTTTATGTTTGCGACCTTATGATTAAAAACAATTTGTGAAGAATAATTCAATATCAGTTCAAGATATTTCCTGGCGACAGAGCCAAAATCTACAATGCCGGTTTGAGGCACAAAAATTCCGCTAACTGCTGATACATATGGTTCAATTTCATTAATTTCATCTAAAGTCATTTTTTTTAAACCAGATAAACCATTTTTAACCCCGCGGTCATAGATCAAATTCAAAATAGGAACTTCTTTCTCTGATGTAGCTACAATCATTTTACCACAGATTTCATATTTAACATTATTCATTTTACAAAACTCAATAAGCATGTTATATCCTTCAACACAATTTTGAGCTTTTAAACTCCCTGGTTTATAATAAACACCAGAATGAATTACTCCGCTGTTATTTCCAGTTTGATGTTTAGCAATTGTATTTTCTTTTTCAATTATCAATAGTTTCAAGTATGGATTTATTTCCAGAATTTTTAACGCTGATGCTAATCCAATAATTCCAGCCCCAACAATAATAACATCATACATCATTTTATCTCTGAGTTGATTCCCAAATTACACTATGTTTTTTACGAATGAACTTAATAAAACCTTCTGCAATGGCTATGTTTGAAACTACAAAGAAATATGGAAGCGAAAAAATCAAAATTCGTTTCTTAATAATCGAAAGTAAATAACCGCAAAGTGCTAATAAATAAATTACCATTTGTAAATAAAAAATCTTTTTTGCAATCTGATTTATGTCAATCAGAAAATAACTGACAAAAAATAGGAATATCAATAATCCGGGCAATATCCAGCGTGATACTTTATGTGAAAAGAAAGCATAACTAAGAAATTTATTTTTATCCCAAAGTAACTTTTTAAATTGAAGTAAAGTTTGAAAGTTGGTAGCCCCAAATCTAACTTTTCGTTTATACTCTTCGGATAAATCCTTGCCAGTATTTTCATATGCAACAGCATCGTTGCAATAGGTAAACTTATAACCCTTACTTACAACAGATAGTGAAACAAATAAATCATCTGTCACAGCATTTTCAGTTGGTATTACTTCATATAAATTTTTTCTTATTGCAAATATTCCTCCATTTGCAGCGAGTAAAGTTCCACATCTTCCTTCTGCTTTTTTAATTAACGTTTCATACTTCCAATATTCAGTTTCCTCTACACCTTCAGATTTACTTTGCTCATCGTCAATTAGAATAAGCCTACCGCAAACACCGCCGACATTTTCATCCGCAAAATCTTCAATAATATTTTTTAAAGCATCTTGATTAAAATTTGTATTCGCATCTGTAAATACTACAATTTCATTATTTGCTTGTTTGATTAATTCATTTAGTATGCCAGCTTTTCCCATTCTTTCTTGCGATAAATAAACTTTTAGCCATGAATATTCTTTTTGATATTCTAGTAAAATTTCATTTGTTCTATCAGAGGATAAATCGGAACCAATAAAGACTTCAATTTTAGAATGATCATAATTGAGTGCTACAATGTTCTTAATTCTATCTTCTATTACTTTTTCCTCATTATAAGCAGCGATTAAAACTGAAATTGTTGGTTCAAATCCATGAATAGTAATTCTTCCGCTATTTTTTTTACTAAGGAAATAAACTACAAGCGGATAAAAAATAAATGAGTTCAAAACTATTATAGTTAATAGGTAAAACAATATTTCTAGAAAAAGAGTCATAATTATTTAGCAATCAATTCATTGTAAGTTTGTTCAAATTTTGTAGCAATAATTTCCCACCGATAATTTTTCTTGATAAATGTTCTTCCATTCTCGGCAATTGATAAAGCATCATAAAATCCATTAAAATATTTGATAATTTTTTGACTAAAATCTTTTTCATTATTAGCTATTAATATTTCTTTTTCATCCACAAGATTAATTCCTTCTTTACCAATATCGGTAGTTATTACATTAATGCCGGCAGCAAGCAATTCTAAAATTTTTACTCGAATTCCACTTCCAATTCTCAAAGGAACGATAGCCAAATTAAAATCTTTAATTTCTTGCCATATATTTTCAACAAATCCTCTAATTACAACATTGTTTTTAACTTCCTGATTTATTTGAAAATTTTCAGTTACATTTCCATACAAAAATAATTGTGTATTAGGAAAAGTTTTTAATATGTCAGAATAAATATTTTGAAGAAACCAATTCAATCCATCACGATTAGGATACCAATCGAGTGAACCTATATGTGCAATTTTATGATTGTTTTTAAGGGACAAAGGAATATCAAACAATTCGCTTTCAACACCAATAGGAATTACAGTAGAATTAATCTTGTAATTAAAAATTTTTAATTTCTTTTCATCTTCTGGACTAATCATAATACATTTTTCAAACTGTGAACAAAGCTTCGGTTCATATCTCAAAAATTTTTTGTACTGAATGAAAGAGTAAAATTTAAGTAACAAATGTTTCTGACTTTGATAATATCGTTTCATTATTGAAAGTTCTAAATTTTCTTGACGAAGAATAATGGGAGTCGAACAACAACTTTTTATGATATCAACAACCCAACCCATATGTGCATTTGTAACATGAATAATATCATAATTATTTATTCTAAGATGATTAATTACATAATCCTTCATTTCAGTTCTGTTGTATTTTGAAAGATTATAGGGCACTTCGCTAAATAAATTTTTCAGCGCTCCAAGAATGTTGTTTTTCGTGGCAATATTTATAATATAAAGTTTAGCATATTTTGAAATTTCTTCAATTATACAATCCGAATTTACATTTTGTCTGTAGCATATTATTGATATATCATGGTCGCGCTCTGCAAGATATTTTATTACCCCCCACATACTTTTGTTATGTCCGTCAACTGGAGGATAAGGTATCTTAGGAAGTATTTGTAATATTTTCATTTCTGTGCAAACTGATTACTTGGATAAACTAAAATTTGTTTTAAAAAATAATAACCTTTCAAGAGAAAACTTTTATTAATTGTTAAAATGCCAACAATAGAATAAACCAGACTTCGGAAAAACAATCCTTGCCAATGAATTATTAAAACAAGAATAAATTTAATACCATAAAAATACTTTTGATAATACTGTATTTTCCCGGTGGTTTGATTCCTAAATTTAAACCACAAATTTTTATCCGCAGCGGCTCCACCCAAATGGATAATTTTTGAATAGGGCAAGAAATAAATTTTGCCGCCAGTTTTCCTAAACCGATGACAAAGATCAGTTTCTTCTGAGTAGAAGTAGAACCGATCATCAAATCCGTCCAAGTTTTTTAATGCAATAGTTGAACAAAACATAAATGCACCACGAATTACATCTACCTCAATAGGTTCATCTTTAATTAAATTATTTTGATAATATTTATTAAAGAATTTTGATTTAGGAAAAACTTTATATAAAAATGAATTCTCAGTAATAGTATTCCATAATGAAGGAAATTCAACAACACTTTCTTGTTTACTCAAATCTGAATTCAACAACTGAATTCCAACAAAAATATTTTCTTTTGATTTTTCTGCAAACTCAAAAACAGTGTTTATCGATTTCTCAAGAAAAACTATATCGTTATTTAAGAACAGAGTATACTTTCCTTTTGCTCTATTTAGACCTAAATTATTAGCAGCAGCAAATCCAATATTTTTTTCATTTACGATTGTCTCAACTGATTTATATTTATTTGTAATTAATTTAACATCTCCCTCTGCCGACGCATTATCAACAACTATTACTTGCAGTTTTACCTTACTCGTTTTTTCAAACAAAGATTTTAAACATTCGTCAAGCAATTCGAAACAATTGTAGTTTACGATTACAACAGAAACATCTATTTCAGAAAGAATTTGCCCCATCTATCCCCGTTCAATAATTTTAATATTATCTCCTTCTCTTCTTCACCAAAAAAGTGAATAAATTTTAACAACACTAAAATTACTAATGCTGATAAAACCAAATACGCTGAGAAAGGTAAAAACGAAAAGATGTAAAGTGATACTGTTACTAAAATTATCCAGATTAAGAATTTCAGATTAATAAATGACAAACTGAATTCATGTCGAATGAGTGAAAAAGCCATAAAAGTAAAACCTAAAAATCCAGCAATAACTTTTGCAAAGCCAACACCGTTGAATGAATAATCGGGTATTAATAATAAATTCAATATCGTATTAAAGGAAACAAGGATTAATGAATAAATTAAATTGAGTTTTTGTCTGCTATGAGCAGTTAATAAATCAAGTGTGAAATAATTGAAAAACATAAACACTTGCGACCAAAAAATTAGTGATGTAGGTAAACTTGCTGATCGGTATTTTTCTCCGAAAACTAAAACGACAAATGCCTCTGACTTGAATGAAACAATAACAGCAAAAACAAAAGAAATCAAGAATAATACTTTATAGACTAGTGCGTTGATGGCATCTGTTTTAATTCTGTCTCTTAAATTCTTCACAAGAAACGGAAATACAGTGGTAACCACAACGCTCGGAATAATGTTGAGTGGCATTGTTAATCTTGTTGCCGCCGAATAAATACCGGCAGAAAATTCATCTTTTAAAGATGTTAACAATACAACATCAAACTGTTGGTACACTATAGTTAAAAGAACAAAACCAGCTAATGGAGCGGCTTCTTTTATCAGCCATCCAGTTTTGTAAAAAATGATCTTTGGCTTGAATTTGAATTTCAATTCTAGAAATACAAATTGAATTATAAATCCCGGAAGAGTTGAAAATACATATCCAAACACAAAGAAGTACAATCCGCCATTAAATACGGGCATAAGAATTACAACTATTAGGAATAAAAAATTATCCATAATTGTAAGCGTCATTGGGTAATGCATTTTCAAATGAACTTTGAAAGGTGTTGCGATTAGTTCTCTAAAATTAGCCATTCTAGTCGAGAGAATAATACTGATAAATAAAATATTAGCGAGAAGAATTTCGTCTTTTGTAAATTTCAAAAACAGCATAGCAGCATTGAAAATTGAAAGTACAATTAAGTAAATAACTAAGCGTAAGGATATTGCACTATTCAATAATTTATCGCCCTCAACTTCCTTAGAATATTCTCGAAATACTATTGGTCCTAAGCCAAAATCAATTACCTTTGAAAGAATACCCACAATCGCAACTAAATTTCCAAATGCACCAAAGTCATGAACGGATAAAAACCTTGCGGCTAAAACAAACGAAACAAAATTCAGCGCAAGTGATATTCCTTGACCAAATGAAAGAGAAAAAATATTTTTAGTAACCTTTTCTATTTAGCACCATTTTTTTTAGAGATGCAATTGAGTAAAATTTTTTCTAAATCTAAAATGATTTTTTTCCATTCATAATTATGTTTTACATAATTGAAACCCTTTTCGCTAATTTCCTTTTCAGCTTTTGAATTATTTAATAAAGTATTCACATGCTCAGCATATTCCTCCGGTTCATTAGCTACTAACATGAAATCACATTTTTCTTGAGAAACACCTTTCTGGGTCAATTCACTAACAACACATGGCATCTTCATTGCCATTGCTTGGAGTAATTTATTCTGCAGTCCAGTTCCAATCTGTAAAGGTGCAATAAATATTCTCGCAGTTTTATAGTAGTCGCGTATATCATCTGTCCAACCATTAACATGAATATTATTAGATGCTAAAGACAAAACTCTTTTTTTAGGAGAAGCACCGGCAATTAAAACTTTTGCATTTGGATTTGTCTTCCACACAATAGGCATAATTTCTTTTACTAAAAATTCAGCTGCATCTATGTTTGGTGGATAGCTTAAGTTTCCCGAGAAAAATAAGTCATATTCTTTTGGATGTTCAACCGGTTGGAAAAATTCAAAATCAATTCCATTAGGGATAATTTTAACTTTATTTTTATCTTTGAATTGCAATAAGCTTTTGTCTTCATCTGTAATTATAATCTGGGCATCGAAAATCTCTGCTACTCTTTTTTCATATTTAACAGCACGTTTATATTCCCACTTCAATAAAAATTTCATTAATAAGTTAGATTTGTTAATTCTTCTTTCTAATCCTTTTGAAATTACATCAACGTAATCAATTACTTTTGGAATATCATTAATATCTTCGACAAATTTTGCTGCACGAATCAACTGACACAATATCACATCTGGCTGGAATTTTTTTATTTCTATTTTTATATCATCTGCAATTTCTTTGGAATAATAGTATGAAGTTTGAAACGGAACTGATTTAAAAACTCCGTTTACCAAATTTCGTAATATTTTAATTCTTGAAAGCTGAAATATTTTCATTCCTTTACAAAAATCTTGCAAAGGTGAATCCTTGGCATTATGAATAGCATTTTCATCTATTGCATAGAGAAAAATTTCATGCATTTCTGATAGATGCTTGATTTGATGGTATGCTCTTAATTTATCACCTTTATCAATCGGGAATGGAACTCGCGGAGTAAGATAAAATATTTTCACTAAAGATTTTCCAAGATATTTTAGAAAATGAGACTAGTTAACATTTGAGTGACAAAAAATAAGAAAAATAGAATCAGTTTTACAATTTGTTTATTTTGGCACTGTTATAATAAGAGCAATTTTGAAAATACTTCATATAAATAACTACGATAAACTCGGCGGTGCCGAAACTGTATATAACCTCACACGAAAGAACATTCCCGATACAATTAATTATTCTGGATTTGTAAAAAGAGCCGACTCTGAAGAAAAACCAGATATTAGTTTCAAGAGCTGGGAAAGTGATGGAAAATTAAAAGGAACAATTAATTATATTTTTTCTTTCCATAATTATAAAACCCTCAAGAATTTCCTAAAAAATAATCTCGTTGATGTAATCCATTTGCACGGATTTTTCTCTGCACTCTCACCTTCCGTTCTGCTGGCTGTAAAAGAAGCAAAGAAAAAAAAGAAAATCAAAGTAATTCAGACTCTACATGATTTTCATCTTGTTTGCCCAAATTCTAGTTTGTACAATTACAATAAAAACCAACTTTGTGAAAAATGTACTGCCATGAATATAAAGTATCCAATCATTTTTGAAAACTGCGAGCGGCGTGGAATTATCCATTCAATCATTAAAGCAAAAAGAAGTTTTATATCGAACAATTTTATAAAACACAAATCAGTTGTTGATCATTTTATTTGCCCAAGCAACTTCTTGAAAGAGAAACTAATTGCAGATGGTATAGCGGAAGAAAAAATTTCTATCATTCGAAATCCGGTTAATATGATTCAACATGATTTTTCTTCTGTTCAAAAGAAAAATAAGATTTGCTACTTTGGAAGATTCTCTAAAGAAAAAAATTTGAGCTTTTTAATTAATGCATTTACGAAATGGAAAGTAGAAACGAAAAATGATTTTGAATTGCTATTAATTGGTGAAGGAGAAGAGGAAGAATTATTACAACATCTTAGAAACGAAAGCTCAGCATCACAAAGTATTTCAATAAAAAAATTTATGCCGTTTGACCAGCTTGTAAAAGAAATTGCAGATGCAAAGTTCTTCTGCATGAGTTCGAGCTGCTATGAAAATTCACCGGTATCAATTATCGAGGCTATTTCAATAGGAATTATTCCTATTGTACCCAATATTGGAGGAATGAAAGAAATGATTGCATTTGTTCAAGCTGGTTTACTTTATAAAAATAAAGATTTATTAGACTGGTGTAATATTATTACTAAGGGAGCTGAACATTATCAAACAGAGTATATGAAATTAAAAGTGGCCAGGGATCATACAATCTATCGGGATACCCAGCAAAAATATATAACCGAACTTTTAAAAATTTATTATCTGTAAATAGTTTTATAAATAATATTTCATATTTGATTAAGAATGAAAAAGAAAAATTTCATTACTGTAAAACAATGGGGAACGATTTATTTATTCTTTTTCTCCTAATCTTCTTGTTATTAATAAAATAATAGATAAGTTAAATACAAAATGCAACCAAGCTAACATGTTTACAAAAAAAGATAATAAAACAACAAAAAGTAACAAACCATAAATAGAAATTGAAAAAATGGAAGGGAATCTTCTCATTGAAAAATAAAAAGAAGAGACAATAGAACCTAAAATAAATGGCAAGAGTGTTATTCCAACTACTCCAAAATCTCTATAATAAATATAGAACATTGTATAAGTATTAAAATTATTTGTAATCATATGTGGAAATTCTTTTACTTTTAAATACTCTGCTAGTGGATACTTCAAACCTGTCAAAGCTAATAAAAAATCAAAAGTATGTACTCCATAATCGAAGACCTTAAGTTTATCAACTCCATTTGAAAAATTTTCCAAGTTCATTGCAAAGTACATGTACGGTTCAGTGAAAATCGCATATTTGATACTATATTTCATATCCCCAAGATAGTAAATTACATCTGCAATAAATTTACTTGTTCTGAAAAGGGAAATCCCATACATCAAACCAATTACAAATATTATAAAGAATAATACATATCTCGTTTTTATTTTATCAGATGCATAGTATAAAAACACAATTGTGAGAATAATCCACAAAAAAAAGTCAAATCTATGTAATAGAAATAAATGTGTAGCAAACGTTACAACTGACATGAAAAGAATTATAATTTTCTTTTCTTTATCATTTCTATTGAAAAATAAAAATAGTGTAGAAAGATAAAGAAGTGTAGGCGGTAAATGTGTTAATAGACCAAAACCAAAAATTCCCCATTGAGATCTAATTTCTGGTCGAGAAGCAAAAATCGGCAGATAACCTATGATAATAAAACTTGCCAAGTACGAAATAATATAAAGAACAAATAACAAATTGATACTTTTGTAGAGATAATGATAATCAATTTCAAATGATTTGAAATATTCTCTTGTTGCTTTTATTGGTATTAATTTTTTATCACTATTAATAACATATACTACAAATACACCTATTAGAAATGAAAAAAGAGTTAACAAAAGAATCATCCAACTCCAGCTTGACCACTCAAATTGAAATCTACTCAATTTTAATTCAGTTAAACCAATCGCAAGTGTCCACACTAATAAAAATATTCGTGCTGGTGCGAAAATGTCTGTTCCCTTATTGAAAAGAGAAATTAACAAAAGGAAAAAAGCACTAAAACAAATTATTGATATCCAGCTCATTAGAACTTCTTTATTAAAGTTAATTTAAAATCATTTGAAAATATTAACTCTCGTTCCTTAATTGAAAAGACAATAAAATATGAAAATATAAAAAGCAGCAATAGGATTACTGGTCCTCCAATAAAAACTGATAATGAATTATAGATCCAGAACAAATAAAATAAGATTAGTGAAAAAGTAAAAAAGAAAAAATTCTTTACATTAATCATCCATTCAGCAAAAAATGGCATGGTTGTCATAAAAAATGCTATAGCAACAAAAAAATTAGTTAACAATGAAACACTAGCGGCTCCAACAATTCCATACTTTGGTATAATAAAAATATTTGTTAAGAAATTAATGCTGGCTGCAGCAATTACAACGTACATTCTTACTTTATGCCGATTAGAGGTTGTAAGCATCAATGCAAATGCTTCAAGTGAAAACCTTATCAAAAGTATAACTGCAAATATTTTTAAAACCGGAATTGCTTCGGCATATTGCTCAGTTCCGTATACTATATGAATAATTTGATCGGCATAAATAAAAAATACAATTGAAATTGGAAGACCAACCGAGATTAAAACTTTATTCATTAAAAAACCGACCCGTTTCCATTGCACTTTGTTTTCATTATTCAATCTGGATAGAACCGGCAATAAAGCATTAATTAATATTTCTGGTACAACTAAAGGAAGTACAATTAACTTAAAAACTGATTGATAAATTCCAACCTCATAATCACCTTTGAAAAATGCTATCAATACAGTATCCAATTGAAAAAACAAATAGCTAAAAAAGAGATGGAAGCCGAAAACCAAAACTTTTTCTTTAATATCCTTCCAGTTTTGATAATTCATTTGGAATGTGATTTCAGGCATTACCTTAAATGAAAACCTTACCCCAATAGAAAAACCTAAAATTCTTGTCACGATAAAAGCCAATGCAATAACGATAATATTAGCTTTTGCTATCACTAAGAGCGATACTAAAATCAACAGTCCAACATTAACAAAAAATGAGACCTTGGTTTCATACTGTAGACTTTCATACCCTTTAAAAAGAGCATAAAGAAAATTCGTAAGAGTTGTAAAAACCATATAAAGGCTGAAAATCAAAATAAGAATTCTAGATTGCGGACTTAAGTCCCCAAACAATGCAATTAACCACATTCCCAATATTGCAGCTATTGAAAAAATAATTTTCAAAGAGAAATATTGCTGGAATAAAACAGATGCATTTGATCTGTCTCTCGCAATCTCGGTTGTGAGCAAGAAATCAAAACCAAAATCAGCAAACAAAATAAAAAGTGTAGCGATTGTGTGAGCTAAGGTAAATTGCCCAAATATTTCGGGCCCATAAAATCTTGCAATAACCCAAAAGACTAAAACATTTGCAATCAATCGAAGTGAGATTGACAAAAATGAGAAAAGAGAATTCCTACGAATTCTCGCAGCTTGCGACATTACGAACTCTCTTTTTTTCTAAAAGTAAGTCCTCTGAAATCGTTCCTTAATTGTGAAAAAACAAATTTATATCGCTCCGGTTCTGCCAACTTCATTTTATTAAACAATTCTTTCATAAATATTAGAAAGAATCCAATAATTGTAGAAGCAACAAATGAAACAAGGGCAAATATCGAACCTTTTGGTTTAGCTTTTCTATCCGGCGGATATGCTTTATCAAGAATGACAACCGAAGGAGTGTTTCTAACTTCTTCAACTTTTGCTTGTTCATAAAGTGGAGTAACAAACTCCAAAATTTTGTATTGTATTTCGAGGTTGCGATACAACTTCAAATAATCATACCCAAGTTTTGGTGCTTTCTTAAATGGTATTAATAAATTGACACCTTTCTGTGACTCATCATTGCCAGCATTAATCTTATTTATTTTTTTCTTTAACTCATCAATTTCAATTTTTGATTTTATTGCAAGCGGATGACTTTCACCATAAGTTCGGTTTATAACATTCAATTCAATTTCTTTTTCCGCAAGCTGAGCATAAATGTCTGCCATTGCTTTTACAGTAACTTCAATTTGTTCCGGTACAGCAATTACACCGTACTTCTCTTGAAAATCTTTCATACCTGATTCAAGATCACCAATATCGCTTATGTTTTGCAAATATCTTTTTTCAATAAATTCACGATTAGCTTTGGCATTTACTACACTCATCCTAGTATTAATTTCATTTAGTTTGTCGATCATATAATTTGCAATGTCTGCTGCACGTTTGGGATCTTTATCATAAACTTCTATAGTAAGGTTTCCTTCATCCTGAACTTCGAGATCTAAGTTTGCAACAAACTCCTTATAAACTTTTTCATAATATTCATCTTCCAGATCATATACTTTCTTTAATTCAAATTTTGAGATGACATCATCAATAACCGAAGATGATTTTAGAATTGCAATATATTTATCGGATTCATTTGCGCCGGTTAATGCCGCAAGTCCACGAGAAGGAGAGAAATTTTTTACAAGGTTTGATAGTCCGGTTATGCTTCCCAAAAAATCAGTACGTTCAGCCGGAAAGACCGAAGCAGTAGCTTTAAACCATTTGGGAGCTACCAATGCATAAATTGTAGCCCCGGCTGTAACCAGTAAAACAAACCAAAATAAGAACCATCTATATTTTACAGTTACGGTAATAAATTCAAAAAAGGTACTGCCAAGTTTTACTTGCTCGATGTTTTTTTCTGATTGATTAGATCTCATTTCTATTCCAAATTTTTATTTGCCAGATTGAATTATTAAAAGAATAATTGTTGCAACACTTCCAACAATAGCTGCAACATCGCCCACTCTTTCTAAATAATAACTGAAGGACCTTTGTACTTTTTTAGGGATGTATACAAAATCACCTGGTTCAATTGAAGTTGTGCTTTTGTTTTCAACAATCCAATTTTTTGTGTCGCCTTTAATTATAACAACTTCATCAAGATCACGTGCACTTTCGGTAAAACCGCCAGCTTTGGAAATATAATGTGTAAAATCTTTTCCAATCTCAAATGGCACATATCCAGTTCTTGGTACTTGACCAAAAACATAAACATAATTGAAATGTTCGGGAATCAAGATTACATCGCCATCCTTAATTACAAAATTTCCGTCTGAAGAGTTATCATCATAAATTTTTGTGAAGTCTAAAAATTTCTGATCATTCATAATTCTTAGCTGATTATCGATATCAAAAAATATTGTGTCTTCGATTGTTAAATTTGATAAACGCAAAAACGAAAATTTGTCCTTCATAATTCTGTAATCGTATAGTTTTAATTGCCATTCAAGGCTTTTGGGATTTTTCATAAAGTTATCCACAATTTCATTCTTTCTTAATATATCAGTTGAATTACTATTGCGAATAAGCTCGGCATATTTTAGTGATGCTGTTGGTTTTAATCCGCCACTCTTTAGTAAAACATCTTTTATGGGTAGACCATTTTTTGTTAGATAAGTAAAACCAGGATTATTAACCTCGCCAAGTACAAGAGCTTTAAATTCTCTTTTATTCGTTTCATCAAAAAGTATCTTAATTCTATCGCCACTTTTTAAGAGAGGATTTTGATCAATCCTTGCTTTAATTAATTCTTCTTTAGTTCCTTTTTCAATAAGACGCGAGATTTCAACAGATGTAATATTTTCATATGCAGAATTTAATCCTCCGGCAAAAAGAATTGCATCGGAAAGTTTATCACCTTCAACGAACTGGAACTTAGTAGGTTTATTTACAGCACCATCAATCTCTACAAAATTTGTTGTTGGATCAAAACCTGGAAATAAAATTACATCGTCATTCATTAAGTAAGGATTGGAAATAAAGTCGCCAGTCACTCGGTATTTCAGCAAATCAATATTAATTTTTTCACCGCTGAATCTTTTTAAAGTAATATTCCGCAAAGGGAATTTAGCAAGTTCCTCTAATACTTTTTGCTTTTGTTCAATCTGATTGATGTTTCCAAGTGCATTTGCTTGTGCTTCAGAAAAAATTTGGGTTATAAAATGATCAAGTCGCTGAGTTGCAACAGCAGTAAATGAACCGGTAACAATAAAGTTTCCACCTATAGTTACAGTTATAGGCTGCAACAAATTTGTGTCTGTCTTCTTCGAGTTTGATTTCTCAGTAAGTTGAGCAAAAATAATTTGTGAGGCTAAAAGAAAGACAAATAATATTTTTTGAAATTTCATATTATACCTAATTTTTTCTATCTAAAATTTCTTTATAAACAGCAATTAATTTTTCAAAATGATTTTCTGGATTAAAATTTCTCTTTGCAAACATAAAAGCATTTTCAGAAATATTCGAATATTCGCGATTTGTTAATGAAGAACATTTATTTATTACATCTGTCAACTGTTTAGAATTTTTTGGTTCAAACAAAAATCCATTTTTGCCATTCTGCACAATTTCTGGTATCCCGCCTAAGTTAGTTCCAATAACGGGTTTCGCTTTTGAATAAGCTTCAACAATAGTCATTGGATTATTTTCATAAGTTTCAGTCGGTACAACCAAAAAAAATGCATTCATGATTAATGATTCTAATTCATTTCCATTTTTATAACCTACATATTCAATATTATCGTTTTCGTTTTGCTTTACAAATTCTTCTAACGGACCGTTTCCAGCAATTATTAATTTGTGCTGTGTAATTTGTTTGAAAGCATCAACTAAAGTTTTAATTCCTTTTTCATAAGCAAGACGACCCAAATATAAAAAATATTTATTGTGCTTTCCTTTTGAAGATTCATCAAACTGTGTTACAAAATTATAAAGCTGTGAACTTTTATTAAGGATTGACGGATTAAATTCCAAAAATTTGTTTTGTGTAAAGTTACTAACGAACAAAAACTTGTCAATATAGTTATCATAAGGAATTAACCAGTCTCGCAAGTAACTTTCAACAGCAAGTTGGAAGCTCTTCACTTTTCCTTTTTGCGAACAATTATTAAGAAAACATTTATAAAATTTTCCGCTTTTACATTCTTCACAAATTTGACCTCTTCCATTAATAAAGACCCACGCCGGACATAAGTATTTAAATCCATGTATAGAAGCAACAATAGGAATCCTATTTCTTTTTAGTACTGGTAAAATTGAAAAAGTAATTTCGCCGTGGATATTATGAATATGAGCAACGTCAGGCTTTTCATTTTCGATTAAATAAGAGAGTAGATTTGCACTTTGTTTGGCATAATATCTTTCAATAGAATTTGATTTGGATTTATCTGGTAAAAAATATTTTTCGGAATATTCTAAAGAAGAGTTTTCACACTTTCTAGAAAAAGTAACTACCTCATTTCCTTTGCTGCGCAATAAATAAATTGTATTCAGAAAAACAGCTTCGGCACCGCCTTTTTTCTCAAATGAATTGTTGATTTGCAAAATCTTCATTACCGTAAATCCAATAAAAATAAATTAAAAAAGTTCTAAAGAGGATATATTATTCGAAAGGTATAAATTGGCAGTAAGCTTAAGCTCCAAATGATTTTTATACAAAATTAACTATTTCCATATTGAATATCATAATATTTTTGATATTCTCCAGTAATTATTTTTCCCCACCACTCTTTATTATTTATGTACCAATCAATCGTTTCATATAATGCATGCTCGAAAAGTGTTTGCGGTTTCCAACCAAGTTCGGTTTGAATTTTTGAGGAATCGATTGCATACCTTTTATCATGTCCCGGTCTGTCTTTTACAAATTCAATCAAGTCTTCGTCTTTTTCAAGTTTTTTCAGAATCAGATTTACTATATCGATATTTCTCATCTCACAGCTTGCACCAATATTATAAACTTCGCCAACCCTTCCTTTTTCGAGAACTAATTCAACTGCTCGGTTATGGTCAAGTACATAAATCCAGTCTCTTACATTCAGTCCATCACCATAGACCGGAAGTTTTTTATCATTTAAAGCATTGATAATCATCAGCGGAATTAGTTTCTCTGGAAATTGAAACTGACCATAATTATTTGAACATCTTGTAATAACAACCGGAAGACCATAAGTATGATGAAATGAAAGAGCCATTATGTCTGCAGCTGCTTTACTTGATGAATACGGACTGTTTGGTGATAAATTTGTTTTTTCAGTGAATAAATCAGTCGGACCTAAACTTCCATATACCTCATCAGTAGAAATTTGAATAAACTTTTTTACGTCAAATCTTTTTGCCGCTTCTAACAAAACATTTGTGCCAATAACATTAGTTCTAAAAAAAATTTCCGAACCTAAAATACTTCTATCTACGTGTGATTCTGCAGCAAAGTTAATCACATAATCGAATTTGTATTTGGTAAATAGATAATCGATTAATTCACTATTACAAATGTCACCTTTAATAAAAGTGTAATTTCTTTTTTCTCGAATGGATTTAAGATTGTCTAAGTTACCGGCATAAGTAAGTTTATCGAGATTATAAATTAACACGTCATCTCGATTGATGAAATAATTGATAAAATTACTTCCAATAAATCCAGCACCGCCGGTTACTAAAATGTTCATAAATTATAAATGTTAATTTGTAAATGATAAAGTTAACTATTCCGTTTTGTCGACTTAGAATTTATTGCACCTAAGATTTTCTTCAGTTCAAGAGATTCTATTAATAAATATTCAATTTCTTCATCAAAGGTTTTTATTTCTTTAATTATTCTTAACCAATAATTGGTTTCACGTATTTCTTTAAGTGAAATATTTATTTTGTTGAAAACATCTGGTTTTGATTTTGCACCTTGAGCTTATTCATAATTAGCACCGCTTGATGTTGAAGATTTAACAAGTTGATAAGCTATAACTTGAAACTCTTTATGCTTTGGTAAATTTCTACAATATTTAACCGTTCTAACTGCAAAATCAAATAATCTTTTTCCTAATCCTTCATCCATTCTCAATCACAAATTATTAATCTTCGATTTATCATTTATAATTTGTCACTTATTATTTACTTTATATCATTTTAAAAAGCTATGAATCCAATAAATATTCCAGTCTGAATGAAAAAATTATTTTCAGTTAAACTTGCTGGAATTCCGGAAATCGATCTATCGTTATTTATTTTCCAGCTATCATTAAAATTAATTATATATCCTCCGCCAAGCCTTAATGCAGCAAATCTGCTAATCGCTAAATCAATATTCAATGTTGGAGCAATAGTAAAAAAAGTATTCTTGATTTTGTAATTTACATCTTCATGCAGCATTAAACCGCCGCTTGTTATTTTACCAAATAAACTTTCCCATTTATAATCAAATCTATTTTGAAAAATTTCAATGCTTTGAGAGCCGACACCGACAATTCCTCCAATCGAAAATGCAATTCCTTGAATAAACGGCAATGTGTATTCAATAGTAGCGCCACCAAGTCCAAAATTATAACCAATTTCTCTATTCAATCCATTAACATTTCCTATGGAACTAGTTCTACCGCTTAATCCAATACCGCCAATTCGCAAATTTTCGACTAACATTACATAAGCAAATCCGGCACCACCCCAAGTGATTAAACCATTGTCACTAAGTTTTGAAAGACCCATTTTCATGGCTTCTGAATTAACTGCATCGAGATTTGGAAAAACATAAGCTGGATTAAAACCACCAGCGATTCCAAAGCGTGCAACCCATCCTACATCTTCACTATCTTGTGCAAATGCAGAAATGGAGCAGAACAAAAGAATAAGGGAGAAAACTAATTTTTTCATAGTAGTATTAAATAAGTTTTAGGTGGGCTAAAATTAGTAATTACAAAACAAAAACAAAAATAAAAGACCGCTCCAAATTTCTGAACTGTTCACCACAACAAGGCGAAAATTAGCAACGGTCTTTTAATAATAGATTTATTCGCTATCTGAATTGAAATATTTCAATATTCTTATAGCCTTAAATGAAAAAAGAACAATAAATAGAAACATAGCACCTAATATTATGAATCCGTCCATCGCATCCTCCTTTATTAATGTGTATCAACAAAGGAAAAATTTTAATCCATAATTTTTCTTAAGAATGTTGAACTATCCTCTTCCTCAAAATTTTCTCTGTTGTAATCATCTTCTTCAGCATACTTTTGCGGATCTGTTTTAAATCCGCTTTCAATAATTGAGTCATCAAACAATTCTGGATCTGTTCCACGAGCTTTGTTATATCGTAAAATTGTGGGAACAGTTAAATCAGCATTCTGGTCAATTTCCATTTTGGTTCGAGAAAAACCGCCAACTGCAATAGTTTTCTTTTCTTTTACTTTCTCTTCTTTTTCCTTTTTAATATTGCTGATTGTTTTAGTTGCAAATTCAGAACCAAATCCAGTAGCAATAACTGTATAAGAAATATATTCAGTCATATCTTCTTTGTTTACCAAACCGAAAATGATATTTGCTTCTTCACCAGCAGCTTCATAAATAACTTTGTTGCCGTCTTCAATTTCTTGCATAGTCATGTTGTTCGATCCGGAAACATTAAGAAGAATATTTTTTGCTCCTTTAATTGAAATGCCTTCCAACAATGGAGATGAAATTGCTTTTTGTGCTGCTTCAATTGCCCGGTTTTCACCGCTGGCAATTCCACAGCCCATTAAGGCTTGCCCGCTCTCTTTCATTACAGTTCTAACATCAGCAAAATCAACATTAATAATACCAGTTATAGTAATGATGTCTGCAATTCCTCGAGTAGCTTCATAGAGAACCTCGTTTGGTTTATCGAATGCAGCACGAGCGGCAGTTGCGCTGTCAAGGATGCTGAGAATTCTACCATTTGGAATTACAATCAAACTATCAACATACTGCCGTAATTCCCTTATTCCTTCATCAGCATTCTTCATTCTTTGTTTCCCTTCCCAAGAAAAAGGCTTAGTTACAATTCCAATAACTAAAGCTCCAAGACTTTTTGCAATTGAAGCAACGATTGGTGCACCGCCAGTTCCAGTGCCGCCGCCCATACCAGAAGTAACAAATACCATATCGCTTCCTTCGAGAATTCGGGTTAATTTTTCACGATCTTCTTCAACTGCTTTTTTACCTACGTTTGGATCTGCGCCGGCGCCGAGTCCGCGCGTTACATTAGTTCCAACTTGCACTTTATGCATTGCAAGATTGCTTTCTAGAACTTGTGCGTCAGTATTAACAGCAACATACTCAACACCGTTTAAACCGCGTTTGATCATGCTGTCAATTGCATTACAGCCACCCCCGCCAATGCCAACTACTTTTAAATTGGCAGACAATTTTTTGGGCTTTTCAAGATCAAGAGTGACAAATTTTAGCATATTACCTCCTTGTTGTGGTGTTTATAGATTGTCAAAGAAATCTTGTACTTTTCTAAAAACTTTTGTGAAATCTATTTTTTTTGTTGAAACAGTTTTTACAGTTGTAAATCCATCTGATGTACTGCCAGGAATTCCTTTTATTAAACCAGCAACCGTTGCAAATTCAGGACTTTCCACTTCAGCAGATAACCCGGAACCGAGCTCAAGCGGAACTCCAATTCTTGACGGCATGCCAAATACTTCTTCAGCAAGTTCAGTACAACCTTTTAAAAGTGAACCTCCGCCGGCAAGTACAACACCGCCCTTAATTTTATTTTTGAAACCAGCTTGCCGAACTTCATTATCTATCAAAGAGAATAATTCTCTCATTCTAACACTAATTATTTGTGTAAGAAGTGTTATTGGAATTTTAATATTGCCTCTGGCTCCAACTCCTTTGAGAAAAATATCTTCATCCTTGATAATTGATCCTTCGCTTGCAAATCCATATTCTTTTTTCAGTTTCTCTGCATCAGCAGATACAATTCCCAACGTTTCTCTTATATCATTAGTTACTTGATTACCAGCAACGCCAATTACTTTAGTATGTTTAATAGCTCTGCGGTGATAAACCGCAATGTCAGTAGTCCCTCCGCCAATATCGATAAGTAAAACGCCTAAGTCTTTTTCGTTATCTTCAAGAACAGATAAACTCGAAGCAACCGGTTGAAGGATATAATCTTTAACTGAGTAACCGGCACGTTCAACTGATCTTTTAATATTTTGAATCGCTGGAACCGAAGCAAGCACTACATGATTTACTGCTTCGAGACGTGAGCCGCACATTCCGATTGGATCCTCAATTCCTCCTTGATAATCCACAAAGTATTCTTCGGGTATTATGTGAAGAATTTGGCGGTCCGATGGGATTCGAATTGTAAGTACATCTGATTTTAACCGATCTAAATCGCTTTCAGCAATTTCATGTTCTGGATTATTTATTGTAACGTAATTTCTATGTCTTAGACTTGTAATATGCTCACCAGCTACGCCAACATTTAGTTCTTTTACTTCCAGACCAGCTCTATTTGAAGCGATTTTCATTGCATCTGTAATTGCCTCAGCAGTTTTAGAGATGTTTGCAACCAAGCCTCGGTTTAATCCTTCTGAGGGAGATACACCAAAGCCAAGTATATTTATTCCACTATCTGTTTTCTCTGCAATTACAGCGCAAACTTTTGTTGTACCTAAATCTAAGCCGGCAATAATATTTTTCTTCATGATTTTGTTTCCCCCTCACTTGAGGCTTCTTGAATTCCTAAATAAATGTGGCCACTAAATCTTAAATCAATTTGATTCATTATGCCGTTTATTTGTTTTCCTTTAAGAAAAGTCCAGAGATTATTAAAGTAGACTATTTTTTTTATTTCACTTCCGCGACCAAGAACTACTGGATAATCCATTGACGAAAAGTATAAGACAATATCGCCTCCGTTCTGCATTTCAACGGACGACAATCCATCATATAATTCCGGGTTTAACAATTTTATTCCGCTAATAATTTTTGAAGCGGTAACAACATCAAGATTATTTTTTGCGGAGAGGAGTTCTTTTTCATTTTGCCAATTAGGATTTGAAATTATTGGATAATCTATTTTTTGAGTTTTTTGTAATACCGGAAGTATTTGAAGCCGGTTAGTTATTATAAATTGTTGGTTTTCTAATAGCACGATTGACTCAAAATCTTTTTCCTCAATTTCAATCGATACTTTTCCATTGCCATCATAAACAACATTTGCATTTTTAACATAAGGATGTTTTTCAATTCTGTCTTTAATGATTTGTAAAGTTAATCTAGAGTAAGAATTTCTATCTGTTAAGTTGGCAAATTCAAAATATTGTTCTTTAGTTAAATGAATATTTCCTTCGAGAGAGATAATCTCAATTTTTTGTTGAATTGTTTCATTAAGACTGAATGATAAATAAATCATTAATGAAATTATTCCAATCATTATTATCAGATTAAATATTTTTTGTTTTTTATTCATTATGCTTTTGATTTCAAAAATTCAACAAATTGTTCACCATATTTCCATATATCACCGGCACCAAGTGTGATAATAATATCACCCTTCTTATAAATCTTCTTTAGAAGATCAGGCACCTTTGTTTTGTTCGGTTCATAAAAAACATTTTTATGACCTAAATTTTTTGCAGAATTAATTATTAATTCTCCGGTAATTCCTTCAATTGGTTTTTCACGAGCTGGATAAACATCCGTACAGATAAAAATATCCGAATTGAGAAACGACTTACCAAATTCGACATAAAAATCTCGCGTTCTTGAAAAAAGATGCGGTTGAAAAACTGCTACTAATCTTCTTTTCCAACCTCTTCTAATTCCATCTAGAGTAACATTAATTTCTGTTGGATGATGGCCATAGTCATCAATTACCATTACATCAGCATCAAATTTTTTTTCAAATCTTCTGTAAACTCCACTGAAAGACTCCAATGCTTTTTTTATCACACCGAATTCAACACCCATTTCTTTTGCAATGGTAACTGCAACAAGAGAATTTCTAATATTGTGGAGACCAGGAAGATTCAGTTTAATTTCTCCTAGTTCTTTGCCAAGATAAATGACATTAAATTTTGAAATGTTTTTTTCATGCGAGATATTCACAGCACGAATATCAGCTTGTGGCGAAAGACCGTACGTAAATATTTTTTTATTGATTGTTGGAATTACATCTTGCAAAGCTGGTTCATCAAGACACAACACAACAAATCCGAAAAACGGGACTTTATTGGCAAATTCAACGAATGCTAATTTTATATCATCAAGGTCCTTGTAAGTATCAAGATGTTCTTTCTCTAACGTAGTTATTGCTGCAATAACTGGTGCAAGTTTTAAAAATGTTCTATCGAATTCATCTGCTTCGACAACAATGTATTCTCCCTTTCCAAGTCGTGCGTTTGTTCCGCCAAGTCCGCTAAGTTTTCCACCGACAATAATAGTTGGATCAATACCAGCTTCAGTTAAAACTAAACCAACCATTGAAGTAGTAGTAGTTTTACCGTGAGTTCCAGCAATACCAATTCCATATTTCATTCTCATACATTCTGCAAGCATTTCGGAACGTTTAATCACTGGAATTTTTCTTTCGATAGCTGCATTCACTTCAGGATTTTCCAGATTTACTGCAGATGAGTAAACAACAACATCAGCATTTACCAAATTTTCTTTTGCATGCCCCTCAAAAATTTTTATTCCCAAACTTTCTAAACGATCTGTTATATCAGACTTGTTGAGATCAGAACCGGTTATTTTAAATCCTTGACTCAGCAAAATTTCAGCAATACCGCTCATTCCAATTCCGCCAATTCCAACAAAGTGAACATTTTTTACTGTCTGCATCAACATTTAATTTATTTCCTTAATTCAGCAAGTTTTATTGCATTTTCTGCAATTGTTTTAACGGCATCTGGTTTTGAAAATTTTTTAATCTCATTTTTCATTTGCTGTAATTTGTGAACATCATAAATTGTTGTCAGAATTGTTCCCAATAAATCTTTTTCGAGATTTTTGTCTTCAATCATCAAAGCTGCATTTGAATCACATATTGCTTTTGCATTAAGCATTTGATGATTTGCTGCTACGAATGGAGAAGGTACAAAAATCACCGGCAACCCTAACATCGAAACTTCTGCAATTGTTGAGGCGCCTGATCGAGCAACAACAAGATCACATGCTGAAAAAGCAGAAGTCATATCACTTATAAAAGGGAATATTTTCGCTGACTCATTTGAATAATTTTTATAATGTTCGAAATAATTCTTGCCAGTCTGCCAGATAATTTGAATTCCATTTTCGATTAACTCTTTGAAAATTTTATTGACAGCCGAATTAATTGTACCGGCACCGCCGCTTCCTCCAAGAATTAATAATGTTTTTTTGTTTGAAAGGAGATCAAATTTTTTTACTGCTTCTTCCTTATTAATTATTTTTAAATCAACTCTTATAGGATTCCCGGTTACTTTCAGTTTTTCTTTTTGTCTGAAATATTTTTTTGATTCTTCAAACATAATGTGAATTTCATTTGCTTTTTTTTCCAATAATCTATTAGTTATTCCAGGATAACTATTTTGTTCTAATAAAATTATTTTAGCACCCGTTAACCAAGCTGCCCAAATTGGAGGACCTGATACATAGGCTCCGCTTCCAATTGCAATACGTGGTTTAAATTTTAAACTTATTACTAATGACTGAATGGCTGAAATAAATAATTTTATTGGAAATAGAATGTTGCTCAAAGATATTTGCCTCGAAAAACCGCTGATCCAAATACTCTTAAATTCGAAACTATATTCTGGAACTACTTTAGATTCAATTTTATTTTTGTTCCCAATAAAAATTATTTCAGATTCTGGTTTTAGCTCGCGAACTTTCTGTGCAACAGCGAGAGCTGGATAAAGATGACCTCCAGTTCCTCCGCCGGCGAATAAAAATCGATATATAGTTTTTTTCTTCATTAAGTCTGTGCAATCTTTAAATCAATAGTTTTAACTGTCTCGCGTGCTACATTGACAATAATGCCAGCAGAAATGCCAAATAGGATAATTGAAGTTCCACCAAAACTTACAAAGGGAAGTGTTATTCCGGTTGTTGGTAGTAATCCAGTTACAACAGCTGAATTAATAAATGCACTGATGAGAATATTAAATGCTAATCCAAATACAATTAACTGACCAAATTTATCTTGCGATTTTTTTGCAATTACTAAACTTACCAAAAACAAGCTAACGTATAAAAACAACAATATGATCGAACCAAGAAAACCTAATTCCTCACCGACAATCGAAAAAATAAAATCACCGTAAGCTTCTGGTAGAAACAAATCACTTTGTCGGCTATGCCCGATTCCAATGCCAAATATTCCACCGCTGCCAAGAGCGATTTGAGCTTGCAAAACTTGCTTGTTAATGGCATTTCCAGTCATAAGACTATTTACAAAATCCAAAACTCTTTCACGTGAATGGGAAAGCAGCATAGCAATTCCAGCTAAAGCACCTCCTACAGTTCCAACTGTAAAGAAAACATGTTTCAATCTTGCGCCGCCTACATATAGAACTGCAAAACTTGTAAAAACTATAACTATGCTGGTACTTACATTTGGCTGAATAAGAACTAAGCCGCAAACTAATCCAATCCAAATAAGTGTATAAAGAAACCCATTCTTAAAATCTGCAATATCATCACCAAATCTTTCTATCATGAATGCCAAATGAATTATCAATACAACTTTAGCAACTTCAGAAGGTTGAAATTGAAAGAATCCAAAGTCGATCCACCTCGCTGCACCTTTCACTTTTGGAGCTAGTAGAAATGTAAAAATCAAAACACCAATAATTAAAAAGAGTAAATTCTTACTGTACTTTCTATAATTCTCATACGGTATATGTGCGAAAAGCCAAAAACAAAATGCAGCAGCAAATACTTTCCATAAATGAGATTTAAATAAATAGTACAGACTATTGAACTTATTAAAACTGTAAGTTCCGCTTGCAGTAAAAACCATTATAGAACCAAGCAGAATTAAAACAACTACAATTACAATTAATATTTTTATTAAACCCTTCATACTCTTGCTTTTTTAACCGCTTCTTTGAACACTTTGCCTCTGTGTTCATAATTATCGAACATATCAAAGCTTGCACATGCCGGCGAAAGCAATAAAACAGAACCAGTTTTTGCATCATCTAACGATGTTACGACACAATCGGCAAGTGTTTCTTTAATTTCAACTGGAATGAATTCATTGAAAAAGTCATACACCTTTTCTGCAGAAGAACCAATTGCATAAATCTTTTTTACTCTTTCAATCACTAAATCTTTTATTTGATTGTAATCATTCCCTTTATCTTTTCCGCCCAGAATCAAATAAATTGGTTTTGAAAAACTTTTGAGAGCATACCAAACTGAATCGACATTAGTTGCTTTCGAATCATTGTAAAATTCAATTCCGTTAATCTCATCTACAAATTCAATTCTATGTTCAACACCTTTGAATGAATTAAAAGCATCACGAATTTTTGTATTGGGCAGATTCAATGTTTTAGCCACAGATAAAACAGCTAATGCATTTGCAATGTTGTGATCACCTTTAATAAAAAGATCTGAAGAAGAGCATATGTTAAGATCAGAGCCGAACCAAGAATAGTGCATTGAATTATTATGTAAATATGCACCACATTCAACTTTATTTTTTAGTGAAAAACTAAGTTTTGGAACCCGTTTATTATTCATATATACAAATGTGTTCTTATCATCGGCATTGTAAATAAAGAAATCATTTTCATTTTGATTCATTGTAATTTTTACTTTTGATTCAATATAGTTTTGAAAACTATTGTTATATCTGTCCAAGTGATCCGGAGTGATATTTAGAATTAAACTAAACATCGGTTTGAATTTTTCTATATAGTCCAATTGAAAACTGGAAGTTTCAAGAGCAACAAATTCATTTCCCTTCACATCAAGCACAATTTCAGAAAAAGCTTCTCCAATATTTCCAGCAGAATAAGTTTTAATTCCACATTCATTTAATGTGTGAGTCATCAATGCTGTTGTTGTAGTTTTGCCATTAGTTCCCGTTATCGAAATAATTTTTCCTTCGCAAAACCAGGATGCAAATTCAACTTCACTAAAAATTTTAATTTTTTTATTTCTCGCAGTAGTTAAAACTTCAGAATCAGATGGAACACCCGGACTAGTTACTAAAAAATCGCAATCAAAAACTTTTTCTGAATGAATTCCGTATTCATATTCAATTTTTTCTTTTTCAAATACTGAGATTGAGTTGATTATTTTATTTTTTTCAGAGCTATCACTAACGAAAGGGATTGCGCCCATTATATTGGCAAGCTTTGCGGCACCAACACCGCTTCTTACAGCTCCAATTATTGAAATTCTTTTTCCCTTAATATCCATTACCTTATCTTAAATGATGCTAAACTTATTATCGCAAGTATGATAGTAATTATGTAAAACCGAATTACAATTTTTGGTTCCTTCCAATCAAGTTTTTCAAAATGATGATGGAGTGGTGCCATTCTAAATACTCTTTTACCTTCACCATATTTCTTCTTTGTATACTTGAAATAAAGCCTCTGAATTATTACTGAAAGAGTTTCAGCAAAATAAATTCCGCCAAGAATTGGAATTAGCAAATCTTTCTTTATTAAAATCATCATCACACCGAATGCTCCACCGAGTGCAAGCGAACCGGTATCTCCCATAAAAACTTGAGCTGGATGAAAATTGAACCAAAGGAAACCAAGTCCGGCACCAATTAATGCTGCAATAAATACAGTAAGCTCTCCGCTGCCAGGTATATAAATTATATTTAGATAATCTGAATAAATTACGTTTCCAGTAACATAGGTTATTATAGCAAGTGCAAGCATTACAATTATCATTGTTCCGATTGCAAGTCCATCTAATCCATCTGTAAGATTTACAGCATTTGATGTTGCTGTGATAATGAATATAACCCAAGGAATAAAGAGGTAAGAAAAATCCCAATTTAAGTTTTTGAAAAATGGAAGTGTTGTTTGAGTATTGTATTGCCCAAACTCTGGTAAGAAATAAACTCCAAGACCAACTGCAAGTCCAACAAAAATTTGACCAAATAATTTATACCGCGCAATTAATCCCTGAGGAAGTTTTTTAACAACTTTTAGATAGTCATCCAAAAATCCTACAACGCCTAAAACAACAGTTGCGAATAAAACCAGAATAATGAAAGCACTTTTAATATCACTCCAGAGCAATACTGGAATAATGACTGAAATTAAAATGATAAGTCCACCCATTGTTGGAGTGCCAATTTTCTTTTTATGCGTTTCAGGACCTTCTTCACGAATCGGTTGATCTACATGATTGCGTTTTAGTCTTTCAATTATTTTGGGACCGAAGTAAAATGAAATAATCAACGCAGTAATAGCAGCAAGAGCTGATCTGAAGGTCAAGAATCTGAAAATATCAAATCCTGGAGGATTGAATAACTCGTTTATGTAATCAAATAGATAGTAAAACATTACTCAAACCTTGTTTTTAATATGTTAACAAATTCTTCCATCATCATTCCACGTGAACCTTTAACCAGAATAACCGAATTATCAATTTCTTCATACTTTAGATAGAGAGCTAACGCCTCGCGTAAATGAAAATGGATTGATTTAATATTTCGCTTTCTTAACTCAGTTGTAAGATGCGGCATTAAGTTTCCGATTGTTAAAACAAACAAATTTTTATTGTTCTTGAATATTTCTGATAGTCCTTTATGAAGCTTAACTGACTGCTTGCCTAATTCGAACATATCTCCAAGAACAACTATTTTTTGTTTGAACTTCTTTATGTCGTTAACAAGTTCGTATGCAGCTTGAACGCTAATAGGACTTGAATTATATGTATCATTAATCAAAACAGCTTTTGAATAATTTTTTACTTCCAATCTACCTTTCACATTTGCAATATTTTTAGCAGCATTAACAATTTCTTTTCCATTCATTCCAAACATCAATGCAGCTGCAGATGCTGCTAAAAAATTTTTTGCATTTGATTTTCCATAGACCGGCAGAGTTGTACTAAATGAGTTCCCTTTATAAGAAATTTCAATTTTTGGTTTTCCTTCAAGTGTAGTAATCAACTTGCCTTTTATATCTGGTTTGCCGAAAAAACCAAATGTAATTCGATTCTTATATTTTTTGGTTTCCTTTCTGAGTATAGGATCATCTGTATTTATTAGTAATACTCCATTATTTTTTTGCGTTTCATCGAACAGAGCTGATTTTTCTTTATACACACCTTTTCTATTTTTCAAAAACTCCAGGTGCGAATCGCCAATATTTGTTATCAAAGCAATGTCAGGTTCTGATATTCTTGCAGAATAGGATATCTCCCCAAAATGATTTGTCCCTTGCTCAAGTATTAAAGCTTCACATTTTTCGTCAGCACTTAAAATTGTTAATGGTACTCCAATATGATTGTTATTATTTGCTTCAGATTTAGTGACAACAAATTTTGAATTTAAAAGTGAAGCAATCATTTCTTTAGTAGTAGTTTTGCCATTGCTTCCAGTAATTGAAATAACTTTTGCATTTAATTTATTACGCCAATGATTCGCTAATTTGCCATAAGCGGGTGTAGTGTTCTTTACTGTTACAATCGGAATTTTGAGTGAATTGAATTTCTTTAATCGATTTGAATTAATGAGTATAGCACACGCACCATTTTTGATCGCTTCAAACACAAAATCATGCCCATCTAGTTTTAAACCTTTTATTGCAACAAATAAATCACCTTTCTGAATTTTTCTTGAATCTATAATTACTCTTGATGCAGATTTATATGCGTCTGGATTATAGATCACAGAAGTTGGTAAATCAAAAAGGTCTTCAATTGTAATTATTATTTTTTTCATATTGACAAATATTTCTGTGCAATTTCTTTATCTGAAAAATGATTTCTTATTCCATTGATCTCTTGATAGTTCTCATGTCCTTTACCAGCTATCAAAACAACTGCATTGTCTTCGCTTTCTAAAATTGCAGCTTGAATAGCTTCTTCGCGATTTTCTAGTACTCTATAATTATTTGTTGTAATACCATTAAGAATTTCATCTATAATAATGAACGGGTCTTCTGTTCTGGGATTATCTGAGGTTACGTAAACTCTGTCACTCATCGAAGCTGCTATATTACCCATTATTGGTCTTTTCGTTTTATCTCTATCTCCACCACAACCAAAAACTGTGTAAATCGGTCTTTCATCCTTTACAATATGTTTGACTGCTTTCAGCGCTTGTTGTAGGCTATCAGAAGTATGGGCATAATCGACAATCACTTTTTTATCTTTATTTGATATTACTTCAAATCTTCCGGGAACCTGAGGTGTTTTATTTATTCCATGTACAGCTAAAATTGGATCGATTCCATTTATCACAGCCATAGCGAATGCCAAAGTTGCATTGTAAGCATTGAAATGACCAACTAGTTTCGTTAATATTTTTAATTCTTGATTTTTATAAATTACTGAGAATGTCGTCCCATCAAGGTTGAATTCCAAATTCTGAATTCTGAATTGAGCATCTTTATTCATCCCAATTGAAAATTTGTGAGCATGAGAATCTTTAATAATAGAATTTGAATTTGGATCATCCGAGTTATAAACAATTTTTCCATCTTTAAATAGCATATCAAATAAAATTTTTTTCGATTTTAGATAATGCTCGAAAGTCTTATGATAATCCATGTGATCAGAAGTAATATTTGTGAAGATCGCACCAGAAAAATTAATGTGATCTACTCTGTGCAAATCAAGTGCATGAGAAGAAACTTCCATTACGCAATGAGAACAATTTTCCTGATGCATTTGAGCAAGCAGCTGATTAAGGTCATTAGATTGCGGAGTGGTTAATAGTGTTTTTACTTCTTTTTCATCAATATAATTCGCAATAGTTCCTATTAGTCCAGTTTTAAAACCAGCAGTTTGAAAAACATTTTTTACATAAAAAGCTGTGGTTGTTTTTCCTTTTGTACCAGTTATTCCCGTGAGATTAAGTTTATGAGAAGGCTTACCATAGAATAGGTTTGAAAACTCTGCTAGTGCTTTCCGAGAATTCTCAACTAATATTTTAACAACTCCATTATGAATAAAAATCTGATCAGGTACTGCATTTGCCTTTTGTAATACAATAGCACAAGCGTTTTTATTAATTGCATCATTAATGAAATTATGTCCGTCGGTTTTTAACCCTTCAATTGCGAAAAAAAGAGAATTTGGTTTAACAGTTCTTGAATCAATAGTTATGGAATCTATTTCTTTTGATTCAGCATTTCCAATAACTTGAATCACATTAACATTATTTAGCAAATGTGATAAATTCATCAGTTAATTCTCTCTTTAAAAACTTTGTTTGGCGGTATGCATTTAATTACACATGTATCGCCGGCAGAGATCTGCACACCACTTTCAATACTTTGTTCTATTACTCTGCCAGTACCAACCACTTTGTACTCCAACCCTAATTCATTCAATTTTGCTAGCGCATCTCTAAGTGAATTATCAATTAAATTAGGCATTGTTGTCCTTGCGCCATTAAAGAAACTCCTAGAATTTAGTTTTTTATCTGAAGATGCTATATTCATATAAGTATTTGATTTTCTCTTGGGAGTGGTTTTTATTTCCGTAATGAGTTGATCAACTAAGTTTTTATTGCGGTCAATTGTTTTATTGCTTGGAATTAAATTCAAATCTGATTCAACCATTCTCTTGGCAACTTTTTGAAAAACGGGTGCAGAAACTAATCCGCCATATTTTCCAATTTGAGGTGCTTTTAATAAAATTAAGCAAATAACTTTTGGATTTTCAGCCGGAAAAAATCCAATAAAAGAAGAATTGTGTTTGCTGCTTGAATAAGAATTATCTACTAATTGTTGAGAAGTTCCAGTTTTTCCGCCTACTAAAACATTATCTAATTGCGCAGCTTTTCCCGTTCCATTTTCAATCACTCCCACCATAATATTCTTCATCAATTGCGAAGTATTTTTATTTATTACATTTCTTATTTTCATAGGTGAAGAGTTCAGTATTTCTTTCCCATTTGAATCAGTTATCCTTTTTAATATGAACGGTTGAAACAATAACCCACCGTTTACAATTGCGCTGTAAGCCATAATTAACTGAAGAGGTGTAACTGATATTTCATAACCAAAAGAAAGGAATGGTTTTGTTAAGGCAGAAAATGTACTCGGTTTTTTTAAGTAACCAGAAGCTTCACCAGGTAGATCAATTGAAGATAGATTAGTAAATCCGAAATCTCTCAAATATTTATAAATCATTTCATTCGGAATTCGATCTGAAAGTTTAGCCATTCCAATATTACTAGACTGCTCAAGAATTTCTCTAATAGTTAATCTCTCGTGTGGATGTGTATCACTAATAGTTGCCGTTCTAATTTTATATTTACCATTTTCGGTATCTAATATTTCCGACTCAACTGCCAGCTTCTCCTCAAAGAGAATTGACATGATTATTGATTTAATTGTCGAGCCTGGTTCATAAGGATCTGTTAATGTTCTATTCCTAAGAGCATCAGCTGGAAATAATTCATAATTAGCTGGATCATAAAATGGAACATTTGCAAGTGCTAAAATTTCACCAGTATTCGGAACAGCAATAATCCCAATGGCAGATTCAGCTTGATAATTCTTGACTCCAGCTTCTAATTCTTCTTCTAGTATTTGTTGATAGGTTTTGTTGATTGTCAATTCAACGTTTGCACCAGAATTAGGATTGCGAGATAAATTTTCATCAATTGATATTATTCTGCCCAATACATCACTTTCATAAACATAATATCCGTCACTTCCAGTTAAAAATTTATCAAATTGTCTTTCAATTCCGTCTTTACCTATGAATTCTTTATTAACATATCCAAGCACATGTGAAGCGAGGCTTCCATATGGGTAAACTCTTGTAAAATCATCAATATAGAACAATCCATCGATTACATTTTTTTTTATTTCAATTGCAATATCAATGGGTACTTTCTTTTCAAGGCATACATCCTTTACACCGTCATCAATTAACTTTTTATAATAAGCTTTACTTTTTCCAAATTTTTTCGAAAATAAAATTGTAATTGAATCTATCCTATTTTTTTTATCTTGAATTGCTTTTGGATTTTTAAGCATTCTTGTATCAGCATAGAATGATACATAGTGCTGAGTATAGGCTAAAATTTCTCCGTTAGTATCTTTTATTAAACCTCTTTCTGCCTTCACTATTTGAGGTTTATTCTGCTGCTTGATCGCGATTAACGAATAATAATCGTGGTTAATTACTTGTATATTGAAAAGACGAACTGCGAGTCCAATGAAACAAATAATAATTATTCCGGTTATTAATAATGCTCGTTTATTTATCATACTTCTCTTGAAGTATTTTTTCTAATTGTTTTATTTGATCTCTTGAAACAATAACTACTTCAATATTGGTAGTAGGTTTTTTCATCTGTAGTGAATCAATTGCGAATTTTGTAATTCTATCTTCCGACGTTAACTTTTGCACTTGAACAATATTTGCTTCTATTTTATTATTTAGTGCATTCAATTGTTCAACTTTAGTGAGTTTATCTTTATTTAAATTTTTTATTTCATTTAGAGTTGCTACATATGCAAACACAATTATTGCTAAAGCAATTACTATTATGATAAAATTTCTTAGTGATTCACCTTTCATGATTGAACTTTTTCAGCAACTCTTAATTTAGCACTTCGTGCTCTGCGATTTTTATTAATTTCCAAATCACTTGGAATAATTGGTTTACTATTTAAAAGAATTAAACTTTGCTTTTTGCCGCAAATACATATTGGTGTTTTAGGCGGACAAACACATCTAAGGCTTTCATATTTGAACTTCTCTTTTACTATTCTGTCCTCCAACGAATGATAAGAAAGTATAACGAGCCTTCCACCGTTGCATAGCAAATCGATGGATTTATCTAAAAAATTTTTGAGTTCTTCTAATTCGTTGTTAACATAGATTCTTAATGCTTGAAAAATTCTTGATAATGATTTATTCACATAGTTTGGAGGAATTACTTTTTCAACAATTTTTTTTAGTTGCAGTGTTGAATTAAATTTTTCTACTTCTCTTTTTTCAACAATAAATCGAGCTATTTTCCTTGAAAGCTTTTCTTCACCATATGTAAATAGTATTTCAGAAATTTGTTCTTGCGTAAAATTATTTAAAAGATAAGAAGCAGAAATGCCACTCTTTTTATTCATCCTTAGATCGAGGGGTGAATCCTCTCTAAATGTAAAACCCGATTCGACATTATCGAGCTGATAGGAAGAGACCCCAAGATCTACAAAGATGCCGTCAAATTTTTCAATGAACTCAATTTTTGCTATCGTATCAATCTCGGTAAAGCTTGCATTGTAAACAGAAATCCGTTTATCGTCTGCAAATTTTCTTTGGGAATGAACAAAAGCTTCAATGTCTTTATCAGTTGCAATAAGCTTTCCTTTTTGCTGTAGTCTAGTAATAATCTCTGAAGAGTGCCCACCAAATCCAATTGTACCATCGAAATAAATTCCGTTTTTATTTTTTATTAATAAATCAACGCTCTCCTTTAAGAGAACCGGTACATGTTGATTCATTTTAGTTTTTTCTGCATTACCTGTTTAGCAATTTCTGCAAATGGTTTTGAGTTTTCTTTTTTATAGTCAGAATATATTTCCGGATTCCATACTTCAATTTTTTTGTTCTGTCCGAGAATCAACACTTCTCTTTCGATACTTGCAAACTCTAATAAATTTTTTGGTATCAATAATCTTGATTGTGAATCCAGTTTGTCTTCTGCGGCTAATTCTAGAAATTCTCTTTTGAATACTGCTTCGTCTGTATCAAAATCATCAATCTGATTTATTCTTATCAACACATCATTTTTCCAATAATCAAATGGATATATGTCTATACATTGAATTATGCCTCGAGTAATTATGAAAGAATCATTCGATTCTTGAATAACATATTTTTTGAAACGTGATGGGATGCTTACTCGTCCTTTAGCATCTACCGAATAATTAAAACTTCCTATAAACATAATTCACCATTAATTGGGAATATTAAACACTTTTACCCACCCAATTGCAAAATAACTGTTTTTCTTTGGGATTGTCAAGAAATTTTTCTTAAAAAATGAGGAAAATACTATAATTCCTTTTTGGGAGTTTCTACTTAATATGATGAGTCAAAAGGTAAGTTTACAAAAAAAACTTTTGCGGAAGGGAGTTCAATTGAGAGCCACCTGGCGGACTTGAACCGCCGACCCGCGCATTACGAATGCGCTGCTCTACCAGCTGAGCTAAGGTGGCACTAAATGTAGGTTAAATTGATGCTATCTTAATTTCTTTTTGTGACGATTCTTACGAAGGCGTTTCTTTCTTTTGTGAGTTGCCATTTTATGGCGTTTTCTTTTTCTGCCGCACGGCATATTAAGGCTCCTTATTTTTGATTAATTAAATCTTGTGCTCGTTTACCAATATTGTTATTCGGATTAATTGAAATAGTTTTTTCCCACCAATCAATTGCTTCTTCTTTTCTCCCGGAAGACATGTTCACTATTCCAATATTTAAATGTGCAATTTGATGATTTGGTTCATTCTTTAAAGCTTCCTTCATCCATTTAATTGCCTCATCATTCTTTCCAATTTCATAATAACAAACACCAAGATCTACCAAAACATCTGCTACACCAGGATTTGATTTCAAATATAATTTATATTTTTCAATTGCTTTTTCTTTAAATCCAGAATCATTCAATAAGTGAGCTAAATCCAATAATTTAGCATCGTTTGGCTGGTTTTTTAATTCTTCTTCTAGAGAATTAATTTTATTAAGATTAGTTAAATCAACCCCTTGATGAACATCCTCAAAATTAGAATCATTTAATGAGGTTACAGTTGAAGAATCAAAAATACCAGAAGCAACTAAAATAATAGCTCCAATTAATATCAAAGTGAAAATTAAGTAGAGTATTTTAGTTTTAGATATTGTTTGAAATTCTTGTTCAGCACTATTCTTTTTCTGTTTTGTCGATTTCCGCTTAGAAACTTCTTTCTCTTTGCTAGAATTATTATTAATTCTAATTGCTGAACCGCAACTTGAACAAAAATTTGATTCAATTCTTATTTCTTCTCCGCACACTGAGCATTTAATTATTTCTTTCACATCAACTCAAATTAATTGTTTTTCAATTCTTTCATACCAGAGTCAACCAAGGCTTTAAAGTCTTTCGAAAATTTAAATGTTGGAACAAAATGATCTCCTACATATACTTTTTCGCCGGTCCTTGGGTTACGTGCATATCTGGCTTTTTTCATTTTTACTTTATAACTGCCAAATCCCCTTATTTCAATCCCATTTCCTTCTCTTAAAGCTTGAATTACAGTATTTAAAAAACCTTCAATAATTGCTTCTGTTTCAAGCTTTGTGAGACCAGTTCCGAGTGCAACTTTTTCGACTATATCTGCTTTAGTCATATTGAACCTCAGTTTTACTCAATTGTTTATATTTTAAGCGTGGAAAAATATCAAATATTGATTTAAAATCCAATAAACAAATAACTTAGCTGAATTTTGATAATTGTAAATGACGATGTATAAAAACGGATTTAAAGTGTATCATATTTGAGCAATATCTAATATTTAGACCAATAATCATTAAAAAAGCTTGATAAATCCATATTTTGTTGTGGTATAAGGTTTGTAATAGTATTAGAAAAAAACTTGGAAAAATTATGAGTCTAGTTCCTATTATATATACAAGTCTAATTCTCTTTTTTGGTATGCTGATGGTAGTTTTGTTAATATCATATGCATCTTTCAAAGCGAAAGGAAAAACTAACCCAGTAATTGAAGAACAAATCAGAAAAAAGAAAGAAACTACTAGTAGTCCAAAATCAATTATTTATCCAAGGAATAACGTTATAATAGAAAATCATCGTACGGAAATAAAACCAAACATTGTTAAGAATTCGGCTTTGATTTATGAACAGCAACCGACTGTTGTATCATCAAATTATTTTGAAAAATATGACACTCCAAAGCCTATACAAAAGCAAGAATTTGAACAAAAGAGAATTGTTGAGCAAAGACCGTTCAGTCAAACACAAATAAATAAAAATAGACTTTTAATAATGAATGAATCTTCAAAATTTCATCAAAAAGAAAATGAAAATACTCGAGTAAACAGAGAACAATATTATAAAAGCGATCTTTCGAAATATAATATTTTAAGTTTTTACTCAGATGGAATTGAGAATGATTTAATGTTACTAACCGCGGTCCCAGCAACTAAAGCTGTATAAAAAATTAAACCACACTGTATAATTGTTCTCATAAAATTAATTCCTTATTTTTTACACATGGAATTAATACCTATAATAATTACAGTCCTCCAAGTTTTAGCAGCCTTAACTGTACTTGCAATTATTTTTTCTTACATTTCTTATAAGAATAAACTTAAAAACGGAAAAGAAAACCAACCAGTAAGAAAATTGGCTCAGCCAGCTATAAAAGCTGAAAGAAGAGTAAAACAAATAGTACAAAAAATAACAAAAACATTTGCCCAGTTACCTCCAAAAGAAAAATCTGTGAAACTTGATGATTCTTCTCAAAAGATTAAACAAAATAAAACACCAAAACCTCCAAGTATTAAATCCCCACCAAAATTTGAAAGAGTTGAAGCCAAAAATATTTTTCCAAATAGCGAAAACTTAAATTCTAATGAAGCAAATCTGAGCAAAAAAGGAAAAGATTTAATTAGCGATGAGAAGAAAAATCTCGAATCACTTGGCGACGATATATTGGGGAAATATGATGATGACGAAGCAAAAGAATTATATAGATTGAAAACAAAGAAAAAAAATTCAGAGTAAGATACCTCTTCAATAATCATTTATCATTTAAGCAATGAAAAAAAGTGACAGCAATCCGAATACTATTTATATAAAGAATATGGTATGCAATAGATGTATTAAAGTTGTGAATTATGAATTAACTGCACTAGGAATTAAAATAAAAAAAATATCATTGGGAGAAGTACAACTTTTTAAGGCAATTGCACCATCCACATTTGAGAAATTAAAAAGCCGATTACACTCAAATGGCTTTGAATTAATTGAAGATAAAAAAGCAATGCTGGTTAACCAAATTAAGGGAATAATAATAAGTTCAATTTATAATGACACCAACACTTCCGATCGAGTACAAAATTATTCGGAAATAATCGAACAAAAATTAAAAATCGACTATCATTATCTAAGTTCTCTTTTTTCTTCACTTGAGAGCATCACTATTGAACACTACATTATTCTACAAAAAATAGAACGAGTAAAAGAATTACTAAAGTACGGCGAACTGACATTAAGCGAAATTGCTATTAAACTGGATTATAGCAGCGTACAACACCTTTCTAAACAATTCAAGAAAGTTACCGGCTTTTCTGCAAGTGAATTCAAAAAACTGACCAATGAATTTCGTAAACCGCTCGATAAAATTTATTAATCTCTCCTAATGAAAATTTTATAACTTTTTTCCAAAATTGTATAACGCATTTAAATTGTGTGATTTATATGTTAAGCATGAAATCACAACAATAAAGGTGAATAAATGAAAACAAAAGAATTCATAATCGAGAGCATGAGTTGCAATCATTGTGTAATGGCAATAAAAAATGAACTAAGTAAAATAAACTTAGTAGATTCAAATGTGCAGATTGGATCGGCAATTATCACATTTAATGAATCAACCATAACGGAACAGCAAATTATATCTGCAATAGAAGAAGCTGGTTATAAAGTTAAAAAGGATTAGAAATGTCATTCAAATATGATTTAAAAATTGAAGGCATGACTTGCGCGAGTTGTGTAACCCGAGTTGAAAAAGTTATTTCAAAATTTGATGGTATAAAAAACGTATCTGTAAATCTTGCGACAGAAAAAGTTAGTTTCGAAATGGAAGATGAAAAAAGGAACCTATCAGAAATTGCAGCTGCCATCAAAGAATATGGTTATGAACTAAAGTTGAATCAAAAATCAAATACAAACGAAAAGACTTTTATAAATGAGGAAAAAGATACATTTTATTCTCAGCTAAAATTTGAATTTGTATTTGCTCTCATACTAACAGTTCCAATCTTTTTATTAAGTATGTTAATGGAATACGAATTCTTTAATAACTTTTGGTGGTTATCCGGCAATCAAACGAGAAATCTTTTACTAATTCTTACAACACCAGTAATATTTATTTCTGGTAAGAGATTTTTCAAAATTTTTTGGAATAATCTACTCCATTATTCAGCTGAAATGAATTCACTCGTTGCAATTGGAACTGGGGCTGCTTATGGCTACAGCATACTAGCAACACTTTTCCCAGAGCTTCTCTCAATTTCTGCAAATGAAATTCATGTTTATTATGAAACTGCCGCAGTAATAATTACTTTAATTTTGATGGGAAAAATTTTTGAACATAAGGCTAAAAATAAAACTGCTGGTGCTATTAAGAAATTACTCGAGCTGAAACCAAAAAATGCAAATGTATTGGTTAATGGTAATGAAATACAGAAAGATATTTCTGCATTATCGATTGATGATATAGTTATAATCAAACCAGGCGAAAACATTCCAGCAGATGGTATAATCATTTCTGGCATTTCATCTGTAAATGAATCGATGCTCACTGGAGAAAGTATTCCAGTAGACAAAGAAGCTGGTTCAGATGTTATAGGTGGTACAATTAATAATAATGGCTCGTTCAATTTTAAAGTGACAAAGGTAGGCGATAATTCAGTCTTAGGTCAGGTTATTAGATTAGTTGAAAATGCACAATCAACAAAGCCGCCAATTCAAAAATTGGTTGATAAAATTGCTTCGGTATTTGTTCCAATTGTTATTGTTATTGCGATAATTACTTTCATTAGCTGGTTGGTCTTATCATCAGAAAACTCTTTTTCTACTGCTTTAATAAATTTTGTAGCTGTTCTAATAATTGCATGTCCGTGTGCTTTAGGCTTAGCAACTCCAACTGCAATTATGGTTGGAACTGGGCTTGGTGCTTCTAATGGAATTTTAATTAGAAATGGCGAGAGTTTAGAAATTGCACTTAAAATAGATACAATTGTAATAGATAAAACTGGAACCATAACCGAAGGCAAACCGGAAGTATCACAAATTATTACGTTTAATTATGATGAAAGTGAATTAATAAAATATGCTGCATCACTTGAATCGAAATCTGAACATCCACTGGCTCATGCAGTTGAGGAAAAAGCTAAGACACTAAAAATTGAAGTTTTAGAACCTTCATCATTTCAAAGTCATTCAGGATTTGGAATTGATGGACAAGTCAACAACGAAAAAGTACTTATTGGCAAAAAAAGTTTTCTTCAAAATTCTTCCATAAAAACAGAGATAGCTGAGGATAGTTTTAACTATTTTTCGGCACAAGGCAAAACTGTAATTTATGTCGCTATTAACGGTGAACTGAAAGGATTGATAATAATAGAAGATAAATTAAAAATTGGTTCGAATGATGCAATTGAAAATCTAAAAAAAATGAATATTAGACCGGTTATGATAACTGGCGACAATAAAAATGCAGCTCTATTTATTGCTGAAAAAGTTGGGCTCAAAGAATTTAGGGCTGATGTATATCCACAAGACAAATCGGAAATTGTTAAGCAATTTCAATCTGAAGGCAGAGTAATTGGAATGGTAGGAGACGGTATTAATGATGCCCCAGCTTTAGCTCAAGCTGATGTAGGTATAGCAATTGGTACCGGAACAGATGTGGCAATTGAATCTTCACAAATAACATTAGTTAAAGGAGATTTGCGCGGTGTTGTTAAAGCAATAAATCTTTCTAAAAAAACATTGCAGACAATAAAACAAAATTTGTTTTGGGCATTTGTTTATAATATTATACTAATTCCTCTTGCAGCATTTGGAATGTTGAATCCAATGATTGCAGCATTTGCGATGTCATTAAGTTCGGTTTCTGTCGTAACAAATTCGCTAAGATTAAAAGGAAAGAAAATTTAGTGGAAAGACCTCGAAAGCGAAAAAACTTTCGAGGTTAAATTAATTGATTTATTTTCTTGGAAGTCTTTCTAAATATGAACTTGTACTTAGTACTGCATAATTATTTAATTGATTTAAATCTTCAAGCGAGTTACAGTTAAGATAACTCATTGTACTTCGTAATCCATCAGAAATTCCATTCACTACATTTTTTACAGCGCCTTTATATGGCACTAGTGTTTCTTCCCCTTCAATAAATTCATTTTTCATTTTAACACCGAATGAAGCAGATCCTCTGTACTTCTTCCAAAGTTGATCATTATATTTTATTACTTCACCTGGAGTTTCTTTGGTACCGGCAAGCATTCGTCCAAGCATTACAACATCTGCACCGCATGCAAGAGCTTTTGCAACATCTCCTGGACTTTTTATTCCGCCATCTGCAATTAATTTAATATCAAGTTTCTGATTTAACTTTTCAAAATATGTATCTATAATAGATGATACTTGCCCGATTCCAATGCCAGTTTGAACAGAAGTTGTACAAACACTTCCTCCTCCAATCCCAATCCTAACAGCATCAGCTCCAGCATTTACTAATTGTTTTAACGTAGAACCATGTGCAATATTACCTACAATAACCTTTACATTGTATTTTGATTTTATTTCTTCACACTTTTTAAGTACAAAAGCATTATTGGCATTAGCAGTATCAATACAAATTATCAAATTGCTTTCAGCAGTTTTCGAAATTAATTTTTCTTCAGCTGTAAGACTAACTGACACAGCTGTAATACCTTCTTGTGCTTTTCCATTTTTAAATAGTTCATTCAAAGAAGAATCAAAACGATTAACTATTCCAACACAACCAAGGTTATTTAATTCTTTCGCCATCTCAATTCCGGTTACAGTATCCATTGGACTTGCAATAATCGGCACAGAAAGATCAAATCCAAGAAAGTGAGATTTTGTACTTATCTCACTACGCGTTTTAACTTGTGAAATCTCAAGCGGAATAAGGCTTACATCATCATATGTTAATGATAAAGGATAATTGTTTAAATCTTCCTTAGAATAAATCTTCATATTTACCTCAATTAACTTCAGTTCAATTAAAAAATATTTTTGCCATATCAAAGACAACGTGCAAACATATAAAATTAATCTCACATTTTTTATTCAATCCACAATTTTCTAATTTGCAAAAAATTTTTAACAATTAAGGATACTAATGACATCAAAGAAAGAAGTTAAATCAGAAAAACAGAGCTGGAAATTTCCAAAGGATTTTTGGTTAGCCAATTTCATGGAGCTTTGTGAGCGAGCCGCCTATTATGGATTTTTTATAGTCCTAACTCTTTATTTGACAGATATAGTTGGATTTAATGATAAAGAAACCGGAATTGTTGCTGGAATATTTTTCGCTGGATTGTATTTTCTTCCCCCTTTTGTAGGGGCAATATCTGATAAAATAGGTTTCAAGAATGGTCTAATCCTTGCATTTACTTTACTTACGATAGGATACTTTTTACTTGGCGTATTCCACTCAAAATTGTTAGTAATATTATTTCTAATTATTGCCATGGTTGGCGGTTCCTTTATAAAACCCTTAATAACCGGAACAGTTGCTAAAACCACAAATGAAGATAATCGTGCGAGAGGTTATGCTTTGTTTTACTGGGTAGTGAATATTGGAGCATTCAGCGGAAAAACTTTTGTCCCATTCATACGCCAAGGAATTGGATTAGAATATGTAAATTTCTTTTCATCGGCAATGTCGTTTCTTGCATTATTATTTGCAATATTCTTTTTTAAGCAAACTAATTCAAGTCATGAGAGCAAATCTATTTCAGATGTAACAAAATCACTTAAAAGAATTTTTACAACTCCACGATTGATACTTTTAATAATAATTGTAACTGGTTTTTGGATTATTCAACATCAACTTTACGCTACAATGCCAAAGTATGTAATAAGGTTACTTGGAGAATCGGCAAAACCGGAATGGTTGGCAAACGTTAATCCAGCAGTGGTTGTGCTTTTTGTTGTTCTTGTAACACAGCTAATGAAAAAAAGAAAAGCAGTTACATCAATGTTGGTAGGAATGATATTAATGCCATTTTCAGCATTAGCAATGGCTGGAAGTCAAACTTTAGAAAGCATTACCGGTGATGCTGTTTCAATTTTAGGATGGTTTTCTTTACATCCATTAACCGTAATGATGATTTTAGGAATTGGTATTCAAGGATTAGCTGAATGTTTTATTTCACCGCGTTTTCTGGAATATTTTTCTCTTCAAGCACCAAAAGGAGAAGAGGGACTTTATCTTGGATTCAGCCATTTACATTCTTTCTTTTCTGCGCTTTCTGGTTTTATTATGTCCGGCTTTTTACTTGATGCATATTGTCCGGATCCAAAAACTTTGCCCTCTGGTTTAACTGAATTGCAGAAAGCATCGTATTATCAAGATGCACACATGATATGGTATTATTTCTTAGCGATTGGTTTAATTGCAGCAATAGCTTTGTTCGTATTTAAATATGTGACCGAAAGACGAGATAAAAAGATTTTATCCGTTAATTAATTTAATTCATTCAAAATAATTCGGGAATCATTTATTTCAATTTGTTTATGATAAGGAAGGGAATGGTTCCCATTTTTATTTGCGCAAATAATTCTAATAATATTTTTTTGAGTTCCGGAATTATCAAATACAACTTTTAATATATTTTTATCCTTCGTCACTTCGTAACCGATTTCCTCTTTATTCAAAAATACTTGAACAGATCTCCAATTTATTCCGCTAGTATCAGACAAATTGAAAAGTAGAGAAATTTTTTTACAGTCAACTTTTGAACTGTCCGGTATAAAATTAATTTGAGGAATTCCATTTCTATAATATTTACCCAGTCCTCTAAAAATGCCCCAAGCTTGTATTTCATTAAATATTTCGTCATTCAATCTCAACTCTTCAAAATGGCTTGTATGAAATGCACATTCAACAAGAACTGCTGGAATTTTTGTTCGGCGCAAAACTGAAAATCCTTGTCCAGGATAAATTAAGTAGTCTGAATATGTTCCATCAAAAGAACCTAATCCGCCTGGATTACCCATAACATATGAAAGATCTCTTTGAATATATCTTGCAACATCTCTTTCGGATGGTTCATATTCATAATCAGTTTCTTTTGCATGATAATAAGTTGAAGTATAGTTTGTCCAGTCATCCTCCCATTTTGCCGGTGCATTATGGTGAATACTTACAAATAAATCCGCACCGCTGCTGTCTGCAAGGACCGATCGATATGCAAGCTGGACTGTTTTATCAATATCTCGTGAAATAACAACTTGAGCTCCAGCATCAATTAAGTAGTTTCTCAAATTCAGGGCAACCCTAAGGTTTACGTCAGCTTCAATAACATTGCCGGCGCGGTTTGAATTTTTTCTATCTTCTCCACCGTGTCCTGGATCCAAAAAAATTTTCTTTCCTTTTAAATATTCTGAAAAACTACTGATCGTTTTTAATTTTAATGTATCAACCTTTAAATCAGGTGGAATATCATAAAGTGGAACGTTAATGGATGTGCAGCTGGTAAAAGCTAAAATTAACACTCCCATTAAAAATAGACTACCTTTTAATTCATTAAACTTTCTTTTCAATAGTAATAGTTGTTTTATGGTAATACGCATTTGTTCCCCTCTATACTAAATTGACATTTAGAACAATGATTATAATTTTTTGAAAAAGTACTATTATGTATTTTTCTAATTGCTTCATTTAATTCAGCCTTAAAATCACTCAGACCTTCTTTTGAAACTTGCTGTGAAATTAAAATATCTGGATGATATAAAAATAACAGTTGAATTTCAAAATCTGATATTTCAGGATATAATCTCGATAACAAATATGCGTAGAATTTCAATTGAGGGTAATAAGATTCCGAACGAATTGATATTTCATCTTTATTAATAGAATCAGTTTTATAGTCAATAACAACTATTTTATTATTATTAAAAATAACTTTATCAATAATACCATAAAGGTAATGTTCGCCTTCTTCACAATATATTTCATATTCATTTTTGTAATTATTAAAATCTGAAATCAATAAATAACTTTTTGAATTTAGGTATAATTCCATAAGCATTTTAATATTTCTGGCAAGCTTAGCTTTTTCATGTTCTGAAAGATTTTCATAGTTAATATGTTTATCAATACTAAATTCTAAGTTCTCAATTGTTACATTTTCTTTTAATAAAGCATGAATTACTTTCCCTTTTAAAGCAGCAAATAATTTTAAATCAACATCTTCTTTGTCATTAAATTCATATAGTTTGTTATCATTTTTCATAAAGTCAAGCAAAGTAGAAAAACCAATTTCATAAGTTAACTGGTATTTAACCGGGCATTGATTATACATCGATATTTTTGTGGCTGAGATAATTTCTTTTTTTGCACGATCCTCAATTCGTTCAAGTAAATATTTTTTAGGTTGATCGATTATAAGTGATTCATTTACAATTATATTTACGTTTTTTACTTTTTTTGAAACCAAAATCTCAATTGAAATTATTTGAGAGAAAAAATCATATTTATTATTAACCTTGCTCATAAATTCCGTTTTATCAATAAACAAAATTTTATCTACATCATAATTTGTGCTTATTCCTTTTGAAATAAGATGTAAAAACGTGTTATTATTTACCTTACCGGAATTTAAAGTAGCAGTTATGTATAAGTATTTCATTGCCCTTGTTAATGCTACATACAAAAGTCTTTTAAATTCTGCATTTTCTTTCTTTTTGTTGATATAATTATAATATGCAACAAGTGAGGGAGTAACCGGTTTTGAAAAATATTTTTTATCAAGATGCACTTTTGTCAACAATCCAAAATTTTTATCGAACATAATAGTCTTGGCTTTTACAGAATCTTCTCTTTCAGCTTCATTACATTTAAACAAGAAAACACATTTGTATTCCATTCCTTTAGCTTGATGGATAGTCAATAGATTAACCGCATTTTTTTCTTCTGAAACTTGAGCTTGTCCTTCGTCGTCAGATAGCTCAATCGAATCCTTAAGAAATAGAATAAAATCAAATAGTGTTTTGAAACTTCTTGTTGAAAAATTACGGGCAATTGAAATCAACTTTTCGAGGTTGGCAATTTCTTGTTCTGCATTTTTTTTAGAAGCCGCAACTGCCCAATAACCCGATTCATTTAGTATTATACGGAGTAAAGAATATAACTCCAGACTATTTGATAATTTAATGTGTCTTTCTAACGTATCAATAATTTTACTTAAGTCATTTTTATAACAATAACTTTTTAGTTTCGAATAAAAAGTTTTCCCTTCTTCGAGAGATATTAGTAGAAGTTGTTTATCTGACAATAGAAAAAATGGTGCACGCAATATTCCAACAAGAGCTTTGTTATCATCATTATTTATAATAAAAGAGAGATAATTGAAAATATCGTAAACAGCTTGCCTTTGGTAAAAACCTTTACCGCCAACTACGATAAATGGAATATTTATTTCTGAAAAATGATTTTCTAGGTCAGCAAAAAATTTCCTCTTTCTACAAAGAATTCCAATTTCGTTGAATTTTACTTGATTGGTATTAACAAGCTCAATTATTTTATTTCCAATGTTAGAAACTTCAGAATTTTCATCGTCATCATCGGAAATTAAAAACTCAACAGTTCCCTTTTCATTTGGATCAACAGCACAAATCAAATCGCTGTAGCTAACTTCATTGAATAAGGAGTTTGGTTTCTCAAAAAGCTTCTTAAATAGTCTGTTAACAAACAATACAATATTTGGTGACATTCTAAAACTATGTGGCAAATACAAGATTTTTCCATCTTGCTGATCATTTTTTACTTGTTCTTTAGTTTCATTAAACACAGCTAGCTCTGCATCTCGGAACATATAAATACTTTGCTTTTCATCACCAACAACAAATAAATTTCCATGTTTCAAATAATCAAGAATTGGCATAAAGATTTTATATTGTAATTCATCAGTATCTTGATATTCATCAATCATAATATATTTATACTTCTTTCTTAAGAATTTGATAACATCTTGTTTGTCAATAATTTTAAGAACAAACAATAAGAGATCTTCATAATCTAAATAGCCGTGCTGCTTCTTTTTGACCGAATATAAATCTTTAGCTTTCTGAAACACCATACAAAAACATTTACCAAAGTATGCCAACTCAAGAGTAGCTTTTTCTGAATAATCAGCTGTCAAAATATTCTTTAACTCATCAAATGAATTTTCAAGATCATTAATTTGTAATTTTATTTCATCTCCTCTTTTACCTAAATATTTAACTTTTCTAATTGTTTTACTTGAACCTGATGTCATAATCAGCTCAAATAATTCGTTCGCTTTTTGAACGATATCTTCTAATCTTGTGTCAGAGGAAATATTTTTTACAATACTACTTATTTTTTGTCCAATCTCATTCGTCGGCTCCCATTCAAGAACTTTGTTATTGATCAATTCAATTTTTTGAATTACCTCATTTATTATCTTAATGAATAAAGCGTTATTATATTTTTCTTCTATTTCATTTAAATTATTAGCAATAGCTTGAACATCGAATTGATAAATTCTTTCAAACATATTTTCAATATTTCTCCGATGCTCAATGCTATTTTGAATAACAGTTACAACTTTATTTTTTGATCCTAATAGGCGAAATAAATATTTAATTGCTTCTGAATCGCTGGAAGAATTAAGTAAAGAAGTGATGGCTTCATCAACTGAAAGTTCAATCAAATCACCGGAAGTATCGGAGTCTATTGGTATAAAATTGGCGTCTATGTTTGCATCAGGAGAAAATTCTCTTAAAATGTCAACACAAAAAGAATGTATTGTGGAAATATTTGCAAAAACGAGTTGACGTTTTATTCTTTCTAATTTTTCAATTACGCCAGAATTCTTTTCAATCTCAATTCTATCATTTAATTCATTAGCTATTTTCTTATTTAACTCGCCAGCAGCCTTATCAGTGAAGGTAATTGCAACAACATTGTCAATTTCAATGTCCTCATTTAGTAAAATTTCTATGAATCGTTTTGATAAAACAAAAGTTTTGCCCGATCCGGCATTCGCACTTAGCAATATGTTCGAACTATAATCAAGTGCTTTTTTTTGAAACGGAGTTGGATATTTCATCGTTCAGCTAATGGAATTTTAATAAGGAAAGTAGTTTTGTTTTTCTCGAATGATTCAACTTCTATGCTGCCTTCAATGCTCTCTAAAAATCTTTTTGCCATGCTTAATCCAAGCCCCATTCCTTGAGATTTAGTTGTAAAATTTTCATCAAAAATTTTATTTAAGTTAGATTTTTCAATACCAGTGCCATCATCAGTTATTCGTACTTCACAATATTGATCTTTCTTATTAATTGATAATTCAATTTTTTCTGAATTAGCTTGTATTGAATTTCTAATCATATTAATAATTGTTCTGTTCAATTGATCAATATCAGTATTTATATATACTTCCTCATTAGTTGAAAAAAATCTTATACTAATAATTTCATTTGAGAATAGATTTAAAGTATCTCCAATCAATTTCACAACATTCGCTTTTTGGATATTCAAATTTGGCATACGGGCAAAGTTTGAGAATTCTGACGCAATGTTTTTCAATGCTTCAATTTGATTAATAACTGTTGCTGTAACCTTATTAAAGATTTCATCAAATTTGTTTGACTTATCTTTATATGCTTTTATTAACTGCTGAACAGAAAGTCTCATAGGCGTCAAAGGATTTTTTATTTCGTGTGCAACTTGCTTCGCCATTTCTTTCCATGCAGTTTCTCTTTCAAGTTGAGCTAATTCTAATTGACTTTTGTGTAATTTCCTAACCATCATATTAAATCCATCAGTCAATTCTTTAACTTCACCAGTTCCTTTTACTGCAATTTCAATATTTAAATCACCATTTCCAACTGACCGAGTTGCAAGTGTAAGTTTTCTAACTGGTGATGAAATTTGTTCAGCTAGAATTGTACTGAAGATTACCAACAAAGCTAAAACCAAAGAAAGAGTTCCAAATAAAAATAAATCGAGTTCCACATTGGATAATGGTAAATTGGTTCGATTGAAAATTGTGTTAATATTAATAATTCTTTTACTTCCATTTAAATCAAATAACTTGCTGGCATAAAAATATTGACCTTGAGTAATCAATTCATTTCCAATCTGCAATTCTATTCCATTCAAAATGTTTTGAGCAAATGCAGCAGATGAAAGACTTTTTGAAAATACTCCAGCATCGAAGAAGTTTTGATAAGAACTAAAAATTAATTTTTCCTGATCAAAGACTGAATACTTATAATTTAAGTCGGAAGATGCTTTTTCATAAATAGCATTTTCAGAAACTACTGAATTTACAGAATAATTTTTAATATACTTTTCAATTTGATTCACAGAAGAGATTAGCTGTTTACTAATAACCGAATTATTGTTCTCTTCATTAATAGATCGAATGTAAAATGAAATGAAAATTAGCGGAATAACCGAGACAATTATGAATGCCAACGAAAGCTTGGTTCTATATGCAGCAAAAAATGCTTTCCACTTATTAATATGAACAAATGCATAAATTAAAAAAGCAACTAAAAGTAGAATTGAATGAACAAAAAACACTTTGAAAAAATTTGATAGATTCCAAGCAAATAATTTTTCTTCAATTGAAACTGAAATGATATTATTAGATCCCGTTCCATATTTTGTTAAATAAAGTAAATGTTGTTCATCATTTATATTTAATTTGAGCCATGCTTCACTTAATTCGCTGAACTTTGCATTTAATATTTTATTAACATTATTATTATCCAATGCAATTCCACCAATTGCAGAAACTAATTGGTTGTTTTTGAAAAAAAAGATTTTCAACTTCTCAAATTCAGTTGCAGAAGCAATGCCAGTACGTTTGGGAATAATAAATTCTGGCAATTGATTAATGTTTAACCCATTTCGGTCATAAAACAATTTAACTCGAATATATTTTTCATTTTCACGATTATCAGGATATTTACAATAAGCAGAAAATTCCAAAATTGTACTATATGGATCTTCATAAACTCCAAATTGATTTACATCATTGAAGTTTAGTTTATCTTTATTATCACTTATGTGATTGTAAATTTGTGTTGAAAAACTTCCAAGTTTATTTTTGAATGTGTCATAAATACTAATTTCAGTAGGAATATTTTCACGATACAAAATACTTTCTGTCCATAGCTTAAATGCTGTCGAAGAATAATTTACATTCTTACTTTTAAGATGCTCCGGCAATTTATAGTTTGAGAATTGACTAATAGTTTGACGAAGTAAAAATTCATAAATTTTCTCGTTGTATTTGGTTATCTCTTGTGCTGTAGTTTTTAATGATTCTCTTTCTATTTCCGAATTATAATAAACCAATAAACTTACACTTAAAACTGATGCAGCAATTCCATAGTACACATAATAAATAACTCTGTGTTTATTGAAATAACTTAAATAAACCAGAATAAAAACTATTGAGATGAATACAATTCTTAATGTAGGAGTACCTTGCGGTTGCGTTTGTAATGAATCATATGCCCAGCCAAGGATTTGAAAAATCAAAAAATTTGCAACCAAAATTATTTTTTTAATTTTGATTTTTTCGGATGGGAAATGGCTTAAAACAATTTTAAACAAAATAATAGAAATCAAAACTGACGATATGCCAAGAAGAAGAATATTTAAATCCATTAATAAAATTACGGGGGAGGGAAATAAATTAAATTCTTTGAAATATCGAATAGTTGAATCGAAAACAATACTTCTTATTGAGGCACAATAAGCCCGATACGAAATAAAAAATATTACGGTTACAATAAGAGATGCTGCAATATATTTTATCCAGCTATTATCAGTTTGTTTAACTATTATTTCTTGTATAAACTTATTTGCAGCATATATGATTACTAATAAGAAAAGTAACGTTAAAAAAAGTTCGAGGGGTGATTGCACAATTCCGTAAGCAAAAACAGAGGAAAAATTAGCCGGATCAGTTAAAGAGCTTCGAAAAAAATTGCTTGGAATTCCAACTATAAAAACAATTATTCTTAATACAGCTATATAAAATACCACAGCAAAATATTTAATAAATCTATTCTTAGTGTATATTAAAGATCTGTATCCCAGAATACCAAGCAAAACAAAAATTATAAAAAAACAAATTGACTGAAAATTTCGAAATTTTTCTTCGATCTCTTTTAAATTACTATCTAAGGCGGGTTTGTCAAATACAGCAATCCCAATTTTATTATTGAAATTATTTTTGATAATGGAAGAATATTGCCGTCCGTCTTTTGATCTTTCAGAATCCTTATCATACGAGAATGAAACCAACGTGCCTAATTTATTTGATAATGAATCTGAAATGCTCGTCGATTCATAAATTTCATTTGCATATTTAAAATGCTCTTCAATTAATATACTTGAACATAAATAGAATAATTTATTTCGTGAATGAAGTGTATCTACCATTAATAAATAAGTATTCAAATCTTGATTATAAAAAAAAGTCTGGCCAACAGTTATTTGTTTGGAATCAAAGAAAGAACTGTTGAGAAATAAATTGCCTCCCCAACAAATACGATTTTTAAAGTCATCATAAAGTATTATAGATAAATTTTTTTGTTTAAAGTTCTCTAATTCTTCAAAACAGTAATTAAAGTTTTCTTTTATTTTATTTCTTATGTTGAATTTTACTTGCTTATTTAAATTAAAAAGTGTTTTACTTTTGTTATCAAAGGTATTTTGAATAATCTCTTCAATTTTTGTAATCTTTAGAATTAAATCAGAATTCCAATTTCTTTCAAAATTGTTTTTAATAATTGGTTCAGCCAATGCCGATGCAATGATTAATAAAATAAAAAATAGTAAAATGACATTTACTTTTGATTTCAATGCTTTCTTAATATTCATCAGATCAATTTATTGTGATTTGGGAAATCAACCATTTATTACTAACATAATGAAGAGTTACAAATACAATTGCATTTCCACGAATCCCTTTATTTTTAAATTTTAGATTGCCAGCAGCAAATGGATTCTCAGTATCTGTTGATGAAAAAGTGAAATTAAATGATATTGGTTTAAAAACACTAAAGTAATCTTTGATTACATAATAGGATTGATTGGCACTATAATACCCACTAATATTGCTGGAGAGACTGATATAACATCTTTCATCAAAATAATTTGAGAACTTATCTACCGACCCATTATTTAATCCCTCTTCAATTTTGATTAGTAGCTTCTGTGCTTCTCTACTTTTTAATTCTTGAGCAATTAGAGTAGGATCTATGAGAATGAAGCTTAAAGTTATAAGAAGAATTTTTACAATATAGCGTTTCATTAAATCTTCTATATATTTATTTGAAAGATAATTTAATTGAAATAAAAAAGCATACCATAGTGGTATGCTTTTCCCCTTTTTGTATGCTTCATTTTATTTAATAATTTTTTTTCACTTCTTTGCTCAGTTTTTTTCTTACTTCTTGACTGTTTGCGCGCTTTAGTTCTCTGTTTCCTTCTACTAACTGATAAGCCCAGTCAAACACCATTCTTTCACCAGTAATACTTTTTATTCTAATCTTTGCATAATGGTTATCCCAAGTCCAAATTACATAAGTGTTGCCAACTTTTGCTTCAGTATATTTTACATTTTCATTTGGTTTTAATGGAATCCAGCCATTTAATGGTGCATGACTAATATCCCAAATGTCATTAGTTTTGCCCATATCTTGTAAATCAGAATCATCCCATACATTTAAGAAATATTTGCCTGAGTAATTTTCGAAAAAGAAATCTGCATCATCTCCGTTATACAGAACGACAAGATATCGGCTAAAATCATAACCAGCATTGTTCGGCGATCTATTATAATCAAACACAGCTTGGTTAAAACCTTCAGGTCTAGGTGTGTCATAAACCAAATCATTGCTTAATTCACTTTCATTTCCATTAAAATCATAAGCTGTTATTCCATAATAATAAGTTATTCCATTTTTAGCGCCATCATCAATAAAACTCGCTTTTGATGTGCTGCCAATAAGAGTATATTTACCGTCATATGAATAACTATAATAAACATTATATCCAGCTAAATCTCGTTCATAATTTTCATCCCAAATGATGTCAACTCGTTTATCGCCAGTAATTGTATAAACATTTTTAGGTGGTGATGGCGGAGTGTCATCATAATAGAATTCATCAAAATGATCGCAGCCGGTTATAAATAAAAAGCTGCTAAAAATTAGTAGCATAAATAATTTAATCGATTTCATTTCATCCTCCAGAATATTTCTGAAGAGCATATTTCAATAGTAATGCCATGGGGAAATGCAGAAAAGGAATGATTTATTAAGGATTAAATATTGAGTGTACTATATAATATACAGATGTAAGTTTGTTATCATATTCTAATATAATTATCCTCAAAGTACATTTGTCTTTTATTAATTACAGAAATGGATTTGCCAGTAAGAAGTCTTTTATCGAATGGTGAATTTTTTGATTTTGATTTGAGTTTTGTGACATCAACTGTCCATATCAAATCCGTATCGATAATGGTTAGATTTACTTCACTTCCTTCTTTAATCTCTGGAATAGGAAGATTCAAAATTTTACGTGGATTTATTGATAACTTTTCTATCAATTGATTCAAGGTTAATATTTTTTTATGAACTAATTCACTTATTGATATTCCTAGAGTTGTTTCCAGACCAACAATTCCATTAGGAGCAAAAACAAATTCCATTTCTTTTTCCTCAATTGCATGTGGTGCGTGATCACTAGCAATACAATCTATTGTTCCATCTTTTAATCCTTCAAGAATTGCTTGGATATCTGATGTTGTTCTAAGCGGAGGACTCATTTTATAATTGGTATCGAATAATTTTAGTGAATCATCAGTTAATGTAAAATGATGCGGAGTGACTTCGGCAGTTACTTTAACACCTCGTTTTTTTGCTTGTCTTATTAGTTCTACTGCTCCTTTTGTGCTGATATGCGCAATATGTATTCTTGCATCTGTAAATTCTGCCATCAGAATATCTCTTGCAACAATCAAGTCCTCTGCAACATTTGGAATAGAAGGCATACCAAGAATTGTAGAAACGAGACCTTCATTCATTGCTCCGTCAGATAAGGTTTCATCCTCGCAATGTTCAATTACCGGTACGTCAAACATTTTAGAATATTCTAATACTCTTCTGAGAATTCCAGCATTCTTGATTACTGAGCCATCATCAGAAAAGGCTATTGCACCAGCCTCATATAATTCAGCAATTGGTGATAATGCTTCTCCTTTTCTATTCAAAGTTGCAGCAGCTACTGGAAAGACATCAACTAAATTTTTTTTCGATTTTTCTTTAATAAATTTTACTATTTCTGCTGAATCAATATCAGGCGAAGTATTAGGCATGCATGCAACTCCAGTGAACCCACCAGCAGCGGCAGAATTACTTCCGGTATCAATTGTTTCTTCGTCTTCTCTTCCGGGTTCACGCAAATGAACATGCATATCAAACAGACCAGGAACACATATTTTATTTTCAAAATCAAAAATTTGCGAATCTTTAACTACCTTCTCACTTATTTCACCAATCTTTTGTATTACACCATCTTCAATTAAAAGATCTAATTTAGAATCTAGTTTTTGAATCGGATTAATTACTCGAGCATTTTTGAGAATAATTTTCATTTCACACCTTATTGGATTAATGCATTGTTCCTAATAAATAGAGTACTGCCATTCTTATTGCAACTCCATTTGTAACTTGATCAAGAATAACTTGATATGGTCCATCTGCAACTTCTGAGGAAAGTTCGACACCCCGATTAATTGGGCCCGGATGAAGTATCAAAACATCTCTATTGTTTTTTTCTATCCGTTCAGTTGTTATACCAAAATAATTATGATATTCTCTTAACGATGGAATTCTCTCACCAGCATTTCTTTCAAGTTGAATTCGTAAGACATTCAATACATCATGTTCTGCAATTGCCTGGTTAATCTTATTATATACTTTTACTCCAAGGGATTCAATTCCAAAAGGAATCATGGTAGATGGACCACAAACTGACACTTTTGCTCCCATTGTTTTTAAACCAAAAATATTCGAAAGAGCAACACGGCTATGAGAAACATCTCCAACTATACATACTTTTAATCCATCAAGTTTTCCCAATTTTTCCTTAATGGAATAGATGTCGAGCAATCCTTGAGTTGGATGCTCGTGAAGTCCATCGCCAGCATTGATAATATTTGCTTTCGAAATTTTTGTAAGATAAGTAGGAACACCAGCAGACTGATGACGAACAACGATCATATCAACCTTCATCGCTTCAATATTTCTAACTGTATCTTTAAAAGTTTCTCCTTTTTTTGTACTGCTTGTTGAAGTGCTAAAATTTATTGTATCTGCTGAAAGTCTCTTCTGGGCTAATTCAAAAGAAATTCTAGTTCGAGTGGAACTTTCATAAAATAAATTTACAATTGTTTTACCTTGAAGCGTAGGAACTTTTTTTATAGGTCGTTCTAGTACTTCTCGAAATGTTGTGGCTGTATCAAGAATTAACTGAATATCTTCTTTAGGAACCCCATATAATCCTAATAGGTGTCTGCTAGATAATGACATTTTAAAACTCTCATTTAATTTGAGTATTAATTAAATAGACTGCATCTTCACCATCAACTTCTTGAATTCTAACTCTTACTTCTTCATTAATAGATGTTGGAATATTCTTTCCAACAAAATCTGCTTTTATAGGAAGCTCTCTGTGACCTCTATCAACCAAAACACAAAGCTGTATAGTGTTAGGTCTTCCCAAATCCATTAATGCATCAAGCGCTGCTCTTACTGTCCGCCCAGTATACAGTACATCATCAATAAGAATTATATCTTTTTCATTTACGTCAAATGTAATTGTAGTTACAGAAACTTCCGGTTGTTTTAATCTTGTTCTAAAATCATCTCGATAAAGAGTAACATCGAGCACACCATAATTGGGATCTAAATTCTCAATCTCTTTTACTTTTTTTCTAATTCTCTCAGCAATGAATTCACCCCTCGTTCTCATTCCTATAAGCACGATGTTTTTGCTTCCTTTATTCCGTTCCAATATTTCATGTGCTAATCGTGTTATTGTTCTATTCAATCCTTCTTCATCAATAATTTTTGCTTTGATATCCATCATCTCACCTTATATTTAAAAAAAATCCTCTAAGGCATTTGCCCTCGAGGTTAGTTTTTTCAAAGAATTTTTGTATGCCATTCCTTCTTATCTCGCTGGATAAAGTTAAAGGAGAATTATTTTCTATTCCAAATTAATTCATTAGTAAGACAAAGTAAAGAAACAAAAAAGGCTGTCATATTTAACAGCCTTTTTAGAATACTATCTAACTTTAAATTCAATTCTTCGGTTCATAGCTCTTCCTTCAGCAGTTTTATTATCTTCGATTGGATTGCTTTCACCAAAACCAGTAGTTGTTAATCTACTGGAGCCAACTCCTTTTGAAACTAAATATTTTTTAACCGCATCGGCTCTTGTTTTGGATAATTTGCTGTTATAAATCTCTGAGCCAATGTTATCTGTATAACCTTGAATTTCAACTTTCATGTTTGGATATAATAATAGTGTTTTTGCTGCATCATATAAAATTGGATATGAATCTGAAGTTATTTTTGCGCTGTTAAAATCAAAATTGACTCCAACAAGCACCCATTTATCTGCAGAAGCTGCAACTGGCTTTTCAACAACAACTTGCTTTTCAACTTCTCGAGGAATATACCGTTTTACAATTTCTTCGATGCGTCCATAATCAACTGGATCCGGCATTTTATCCATTGCTAATCCACTATAAAGCTGGCAGTATTTTGATTGTTCGCCTTGATCAAAATACCAAAGTGCGCCAATACTCAAACCCATATAAGAATCTTTTTCATTAACTACGCCGGCTCCTAATGCCCCATCAATTTCCGAATTCAATGTTAAATGATAACCGAATTCTGTAACAAATCTCCAATCAGTATCAATGTTCCATTCAATCCCGATTCCTGAATTGAATTGCCCCGTAACTGCATTATCATCCAATGTTGGAGTTGCTTTGCCATCTAACATTCTATAAAGAACTCCACCGCCAGCAAATAAATAAGGCGATACTGGTTCACAAGGAACCATGTAGAACATAAAATCCAGATTGCCGGTTATCGCCGTTGTTGTCGTAGTTATTGGAACAAGAACTGGATTAATCCACTCACCTTCCATATGTGAGTATGCTCCTTTCAACCTAAGTGCCAGGTGTTCAGAAAAATTTCTTTGAAAGGAAAGATAACCTCCATAATTTGTATTAGAGATAGTTGTGTTTACACTTAAGAATCTTGGGTACTGAAAACCAAATCCAAGAGCCCAAGCATCCTTAGCTAACTGTGCATAACTAAACGAGGGTAAAGAAACAATCAATAAAAGAATTATCAATTGTAATTTCTTTTTCATTTTTTTTCCTCCTAATAGTGAGGTATTATTTTATCAATATCATTTAAAATTATATTTTTACATTTAGTAAAATCGGGGTGTAGCGCAGCCCGGTTAGCGCGCTTCGTTCGGGACGAAGAGGTCGGGAGTTCGAATCTCCCCACCCCGACATAAACTTTTATTAATTCATCAAAGTAAACTGTAACCTAAACAAAGATTCCAAGTCAACAAAAACAATTAATTCAATAAAAAAAGAACAATAGTATTAATCAAAACAATTACTTAAAACTATTTATTTATAAAAATATATATGCAAAAAAATTTCAAAATTATTAACCACCTTGATCATGGGTTTTAACCCATACCCATGCACCAGCACTTGCCGAAACCGTCTCTTTAGTTATTGTACCCGAACCAGTAAAAGCATTTGGTGCAACACCTCCGGATGCTGTCCAATTTTGTGAAGTTGTTGCTTTGTTAACAGTCCAAACAAATTTCCAATATCCAGATTGATTTGGAAAACTTGGATTATATTGTTTTCCATCTCTTTTATATTCCTCAAGTAAAGGTGGGAAATTAAACTTAAGTAACTGAGTAAAATTTCCGACATCTACATTTGCTCTACTTTTTACTTCCCCTAATAACCAACCACTATCCACTGTTCCAGTAGTTGAAATTGTAATGCTATTTGAATAATTATAAGTTTTTT
>Ga0194127_10000199_pt1 | contig 95619 bp, 85 predicted proteins | sample TA2KigC100mmetaG_FD_148624 | JGI IMG/M metagenome (GOLD analysis project Ga0194127, IMG submission 148624) | Freshwater microbial communities from Lake Tanganyika, Tanzania - TA2015036 Kigoma Deep Cast 100m | ecosystem: Environmental > Aquatic > Freshwater > Lake | place: Tanzania: Lake... | reverse complement strand
CGAGGCTCGCAGATTCCAGACGAAGGCCCAGTGGCGCGTCGACTACATCAACGCCGAGAACTCGATGGGCTTCCACGCCCCGCAGGAAGCCGCCCGCATCCTGGGCGAGGCGATCGACTACGCCCACCAGGGCCGCCTCCGCCTGGCCAAGCTGGGCCCTCTGGCGAGCGTCGCGCCGTAGACAAGGGGGACGCCGGACGACAGGGTTCCGGGGAGTTCCGGTGACAGGGAGTTCCGGTGACAGGCTACGCAACTCCGGATGGAACGTTGGTTCGGTAGCCTGACACCGGAACCCTCACCGCCCCCTCCTCCCGCAGAAACGTGGATGCAAGCGCAAAGGACGACGTCAGATCTGAATCGAAATACGTATTTCATCTATGAACATATGAACGCGCGGCCCGGTCTTGGCGGAACCGGCCGCGCGCTCCGATCGTATACATCGAAAGGATTTCGACTAGAGCCCGAGCTTCTTCTTCTTTTCCTCCGCGTCCGGAAGCGGATCCTGCTTCTCGTTCACAACCGGAAGGCCCGCCGCCTTCTCCGCGTTGATCGCGATCCACTTCTGCTGATCCTCGGGCACGTCCTCCTCGGCGAAGATCGCCTCGACCGGGCACTCGGGGACGCACGCGCCGCAGTCGATGCACTCCTCGGGATCGATGTAGAGCATCTCCTCGTCGCCGTGGAAGCAGTCGACCGGACAAACGGTCACGCAATCCGTGAAGCGGCACATGTGGCAGTTTTCGGTTACGACGTACGTCATCGCTCTCTCCTCATCTCATCCGCCCCGCGGCGCAGGGAGAAGCGACCGCTCAAGAGCCGAGCTGCTTCTTCCTCTCCTCCGCGCCGGGTAGCGGATCCTGTTTTTCGTTCACCACCGGGAGACCGGGCGCCTTCTCCGCGTTGATCGCGATCCACTTCTGCTGATCTTCCGAGAGATCCTCCTCGGCGAAGATCGCCTTCACGGGACACTCGTCCACGCAGGCCGCGCAGTCCATGCACTCTTCCGGATCGATGTAGAGCATCTCGCCGTCGCCGTGGAAGGCGTCCGACGGACACACCGTCACGCAGTCGGTGAAGCGGCACATGTGGCAATTCTCGGTTACGACGTGCGTCATCTCTCTCCCTCGAATGTTGTCGCCTTACGGGCCGCCCGATCGGACCCGGGCCGACTCCCGTCGAAAGAACCGCGGCCTCGCCCGAACGAGGATAGCCGAAAGCCGAGGCTTCATCCAAGAACTACGTGCTCGGAGCACCCCGGCGCTTCGCGCGCCGCGCCGCGGAGGCCTCGCCGGCGAGCGCCCATCGCATCGCGAGGATCGCCCCACCGAAGAGAAACCCTCCCGCGAAGAGAAAGATGAGGATCCCCCCGGGCGGCGGGTGCCGAAAGCGGACCGCGACGTTCCGAGTGGCCCGCTCGGTGGCGCCCCCATCGGCCGGATCGTGCGCGAGAAGACGCGTGATCCCCGCGTGCGACGGACGCCAAACGATCTCTCCGCCCGGCCCGAACGGCCCGATCTCCTCCCGCTTCTCCGTCCGGCTCCCGGGGCGATAGATGGCCGCGAGATGGAGCGCAGCTTCCGAATCGGCCGGATCGAGAAGAACCTTTACGTCCGATCCTTCGGTCGGGGTCGGCACCTCCAGCACGAGATCGAACGCCGCGACGGGCCGTGCGAAAAGGAGAACCGCGAAGATCGTCGAGAAAACACGCGTCATCGCTTCTCCTCGTCGAGGAGGATCGCCGCGCGTCTTCTCCTTCTCCTGTGATACACCCCGGCGCCCGTCAGGACGAACGCGCCGCCGATCGTGAATGCGAGATAGAGGGCGAGAACGAGAACGTGAAGGTTGGCGAGACGTCCCGTCTCGAGGGCGGATCCGTACAGCCCGTTCCGGAACTCCTGGCGGAGCGAGTTCACGAGAACGAGAAGAATCACGAGCGGGATCACGATCTTGATCATCCAATCCCAGATCGGGCCGATCCGGAGGCGCGAATGCTCGTTCAGCGACGCGCGGAGCTTGTGCGCCCCCCCCACCCAACCGATGAAGATGCACTCGAGGAACCCGCACGTCAGAAGTCCGTACGAGAACGCCCAGTGATCGAAGAGGTCGAGAAGCGAAAGGCCGAGCGTGCCGTTCGAGCGAAGCGCGGGGTCGATGACCGTCGGGATCGCGAAGCAGCACGAACCGGCCGCCCCGATGACCGAGACGACGAGAAGCGTCTTCCTTCGGGAAAACCCGAACTTGTCGATGATCCCCGCCCCGACCGCCTCGATGAGCGACACGGAGGATGTGATCCCCGCCATCAAGAGCAGCGTGAAGAAGAGTACGCCGAAGAGCGCCGTGCCGACCGGAAACGCCCCGATCCCCTCGGGGATCACGAAGAACGTCATGCTGAGCGTGGACGCGCGCGGAACGATCGCGAAGCAGAAGAGGAGCGAGAAGATCGCGATCCCGGCGGCGTATTCGAACGCGCAGTTCAAGAAGCTGATCGTGAGCGCGTTCGTCGGCTGATCCGATTTCCTCGGGAGGTACGACGCGTAGGTCGCCATGATGCCGAACCCGAGCGAAAGGGTGAAGAAGATCTGCGAGAACGCCCCTTGCCAGACCTCCGGATCCTTCATGACTTCAAAGTTCGGAGCGAAAAGAAGAAGGAGTCCCTGCGTCCCATTCGGGAGCGTGATCCCGCGAAGGATCAGAATGAACATGAATAGCCACATGAGCGGGACGCACACCTTGACCAACCCTTCGATCGACTTGGTCCCCCACCAGACGGCCGAGACATTGAGGATCCACACGATGAGGACGTACACCATCGTGTCCCCGCGCGAGACCATGTCGAAGAAGTGAGCCATCGAGTTGGAGAGAACGCCCTTCTCGATGCCGAACGCGCTGACCGCCGTCGGCTGCCAGAGCGAGCCGAACGCGCCGATCAGCATCCCGAGCACCCATCCGAGGATCGTGATGTAGTACATCGTGATGACCGACGCGTTGAGAAGGCCGAACCAGCCGACCCACTCCCCTTTCACGCCGGCGCTCTGGTACATCGCCTCGGGGAAGCCTCGCTGCGCCCGGTGTCCGAGCCCGAGCTCCATCATCATCACCGGGATGCCGAGCAGAACGAGCGCGATGAGGTAGGGGATATAGAACGCGCCCGCACCGAAGCGGTAGGCGTTCGCGCTGAAGAAGACGATGTTGCCGAGCCCGATCGCCGACCCGGACGCGGCCAGAATGAACCCGATCTTGGATTTCCACTGGTCGCGTGCGGCTTCCGCCATGCGCCCCTCCGGAGACGATGCCTCTCTCGGCGGACCGAACGAAAACCTCGGCAAGGAACGGGGAGCTCCGCCTCGGCACGGTCTCGACAAGGTTAAGGAATGCCCCGGCGGGTGTCAACGGCGGCGCCGGCGGGGGGGCGCCGAGGCGGTCTTCGCAACGGGTGCGCTGGATGGAGCGGCCGTTTGTCGAGAACGACGGACGCCCGGTCGATTCGCGTTTTGAGCGACGGCGATACCCTCGCAAACGGTCGTTCTTCGAAATCACGAATCGCGTCTTGGGAGTCTTCCAGGCAGCGAGCAAGCTCTCACCGGAAGAGCGTCTTCACCGCGCTCCACGAGGACTCCGCAGTGCCGATCACCGGGCGACACTCGAAGCTCGCTTCCATCAGGATCTGGACCGGACCGTGGGCATCCTCGAAGGGCAGCGGCGGACAGTAGGGCGCGCCCATCCCGCCGCAGGAAAAGGAATGCGCCGGCGAAGGCGAGTAGCCGGGGCACAAGAGCGGAGCCGCGAGGTTCTTGGCGTTGTTGTCGGTCGCGAGGTAGGGGAGCGTTCCCTTGTCCCACATCGCGGTGATCGCGACGCGGCCGGTCAGATTGACGACTTCGGGAAAGACGAGCGGCCCCGGATAGTGAGTTCCGGAAGGATCGTATCTCGGGATCGTGGCGAGAGACGCGCCGACCTTGCATCCCTCTTCGTCGACCCGGTACAGATTGAACGTGATCGTGTATCCCCAGCCGGGCGTCGTGTACCGCCAGTACCACCAGAACTCGGTGTTCGTGCACACCTCGTTCGGAAGCGCGCCGCAATCGGCCGGGAGATCGAACACGACGCCGACCTCGTCCCCCGGCTCCCAACCCGACCAAACCCACAGCCACCGCGAGCAGAGATTGTAGTAAACGATCGAGCAGGTGCCGGACGCCGCCCCGCGATCGTGGAGCGAGATGCCTTCCAGCACGGGAACGCGCGTCCGGTTCGGGATGTCCGCAGAGGCGGAGAGCGCGAGGACAAAGAGAAGAACCTGGACGGACAATACTCTCCTCATGAGCGGAACCTCCTCATGGGCCGAGGCTTCGGCTGCTTCACGGTGTTCTCCTCGACTTTCCGGAACCGTGTCGGGCATATGCGGCGGGTGGAGTAGTGCAAGCCTTATTTTATCACATCCGGAGCATTATGGCTAGAGGGGCCTCGCGCAGGGCGCCTGTCACGCGATCAGGGCTTCTCCACCCGTCGTCCCCTCCAGGCGCGGGCGACGGCGCGGGGATCGCCGCCGTTCTCGATCGCGCCGAGGAACTCACGGACGACAAGGTGGATGAGGGGCGGAGCCGTGACGAGCGGCTCGGGGCAGAGCGCGCGCGCCTCCTCGATGGCCTCGGGGAGACGCGAGAGGTCGCCGCACCAGACAAGACGCCCCAGTGAGGCCATGTGCCCGATCATGTCCTTCTGATGCTGGTCGGGACGGTCCGGGTTGTCGGCGGCGACAAGACGGATCCCGCGCCGAAGGACCTCGAGAATCGTCCCCGCGCCCCCGTGCGAGACGACGACCTCCGCGCGCGCGTAGTACGGCTCCAAGCTCGGCGCCATGCGGAACCACCGCGCGTTCTTCGGCTCGTAGCGCCCGATGCCGATCTGGATCTCCATCGGGAGGTCGATGCGCGGCGCGGCCTCGTCGGCGGCGCGCACGAGCGGATCGAAGTCGGTCGAGCCGACCGTGACCAGGAGGATGCGCCCCGCGGCGCGCGCCTCAGAGGAGGAGTCCGGCGTAGACGGCATCGGGGAACTTCTCTTTCTGGAGCTCCGGCCACTGCACGATGAAGAGGTCGGCTCTTCCGTACATGAACTGCCCGGTCTTCGACGCGGTATGGATGCGAGAACCGGTTTCGATGAAAATGATCGGGATACGAAGGAATCGACAGAGGATCGACACGGGGATCGTCATCGCGGGTCCTGCGTGAACGAGCGCGTGCGGGCGCGCGCGAAGGAGGATCGCGAGCGATTGAAGGGTGAGGCGCGCGTAGCCGAAGAGCGCCTTCCACTGATGCTTCTCCTTGAGATGCGGGCGCCGGCAGCGATGGATCGTTCCCGGGATCGGAAGCTTCTTCTCGCTCCACGCATCCTCGCGGACAATCATGTAATGGTATTCGTATCGGTCGCCGAGGAGCGCGACGAGGCGGAGCATCTCGACCGAATGTCCCCCTTCGCCGAGCGGGAGGAGCACGCGAAGGCGCTTTCTCGCCGCTGGCGCGCTCTCTTCCTCCGCGCCGGGCCCGGATGGCGCGTTCCCCTCGATCGAGCAGGTCTTCACTTCTTCTTCCTTTCGAGCACTCGTTCGTAGACCGCGCGCACCTTCTTCGCGCTTTCTTCGAGCGAAAGGTGCATCACGCGCGACCGCCCGTCCGTGCGGCGCCCGAAACGAAGGGACTTCTCGATCGCCTCCGTCGCCCCCTCGACGCTCTTGTCGCAGAGGAAACACCCGTGAGTATCTCCGATCACCTCTCGGATGTCCCCCACGTCGGTCGCGACAATCGGAAGATTGCACCCCATCGCCTCCTTGACCACCATCGGCGAGCCTTCCCCCGTCGACACAAGAACCAGGACGTCCGCGGCATTCATGTAAGGAGGGATCTCCTCATGCTTCTTGTCGGTAGCGAGGACAAGATCGACCGGGATTCCTTTCTCCCCGAGGCGCCGGACCGCTTCCCTGGCTACATCCACGCGCTTCTCCGGCCGCATGAGACCGACGAACAAGACGAGCTTCCGGTCGAGCGGGAGTCCGAGCGTGCGCCGCGCCTCTCGCGGATCGGTGGGGCGGAAGAGATCGTAGTCGACCCCCGGCGGGATGATCGCATCTGCCTTGCGGCCCAGATGGCTTTCGACCCAGCGGCTCGTGGCGATCCGTCCGTCGACGAGACGCGCCATGAGGCGGGAGAGCGGCGCCGTGTACGACTCGGCCACCTCGGTTCCGTGGAATGTGAGAACGAGGGGAAGCCGGCGCTCGAGGCGAGCGACAGGCCCGGTCAGCGTGTGGTGCGCGTGCAAGAGCTGGTAGGGCCGCGCGCGCACCTGGCGGAGGTAGGCAGGCACCGCGCGCAGATAGTTCGCGCGGCTCGCGCGCCCGTTCACATAGAAGACATCGACACCTACACCGAGCCGTCGGAGCGCCCCCACCTCGTCTCGCACGAACGTCCCGTAGTTCTCGGCGCCCTCATGCGGATAGAGATTCGCAACGACGAGAACGCGGAGCGACTGATCGGGCAACTTCGGGTCTTCAAAGAAGAGAAAAGATTCTCTACCCATACACCCTCTCGATCCGGTTTCGATCCGGTACCTGATACCCTATTTCCTCGTCAGGAACTCACTGCGCTTCCGAAGACCTACCGGGAAATAGAGTATCAGGTACCGGATTTCCACCGGATTTCCGAATCAGGTAGTCCCCCACCGCGAGGTTCTCGAGCCCCGAGCGGAGGAGGACGTCGATCGCGTCCGACGCCGTGCAGACGATCGGGTACCCGTGCAGGTTGAACGACGTGTTGAGGACGACCGCCCGCCCGGTCTTCTCCGCGAAACACGAGATGATCTTGTGGAAGGCCGGGTTCTGGTTCCGGTGAACGAACTGCGGCCGCGCGGTCCGATCGTACGGTTGCACCCCAGCGGGAAACTCCCCGACCTTCTCCGTTGTGTCGAAGGTCATGATCATGTAGGGCGCGTCCATTCTCTTCGGGTTCACGACGTACTCGTCGCTCCGCTCGGCGAGCATCGCCGGCGCGAACGGCATCCAGAAGTCGCGGTTCTTGATCATGTCGTTGATGATGCGGACGACGTCCTGCCTCGTCGGGTCGGCGAGGATCGAGCGGTTCCCGAGCGCGCGCGCCCCGAACTCCATCCGGCCGGCGGCGCGGGCGACGACCTCTCCCGCCGCGAGCATGTCGGCGACGGTCGTCTCGATGTCGGCCGGCTTCTCGATCGTGAGCCCCTTCTCCCGAAGCGCGGGCGCCATCTTCTCGATTTCGGCGCTCTCCGGCTCCGGGCCCCAGTAGATGTCCCCGAGGGGCGGGATCTCGAACGGACGCCCCTGGCGCATCCTCTCGTTCGCGTACGCGAGATACGCGGCGCCGATCGCGTTCATCTCGTCTCCGCACGAGGGGAAGACGAAGAGCCCGTCCACCTCCGGAAGCTCGTAGATCCTCTGGTTCGCCTTCACGTTCATGAAGACGCCGCCGCCGAGCGCGACCTTCCGGACGCCGGTCGCCCGGATCGCGTTTTCCGCCCATCGTGTGAGATGTTCTTCCGTGAACTGTTGAAGTCCGGCACAAATCCAGTCGAAGCGCATCCTCTCGACGAGATCGCGCAGGAACCGGTAGCTGTAGTACGTGTGCGGGACGCCGTTCTTCCGTTTCCAGGTGAGACCGGCCCCGTTGTCGAAGACGAGAAGCTCCTTGAAGCGGTCGTAGGCGATCTTCGCCCCCTTCTCTGGAGCGTAGGGAGCCATCCCCATCAGCTTGTACTCGTGTTCGTTCGGGACCATCCCCATCACGAACGTGATCTGCGCGTAGATGAGGCCGAGGCTGTGCGACCAGTCGACCGTCGAGATCGGCGGCTCCAGCCGGCCGCCCGAGCCGACGCGGACCGACGCGCAGAGATCGTCGCCGGCGCCGTCGTTCGTGAGGATGAGCACTTTTTCGCCGCGCCACGGGGACCCGTAGTACGCCGCGGCTGCGTGGCACGTGTGGTGGTCGAGAAAGACCGCGCGGCCCTCGGGAAGCCCCGCCTTTCGGATCTCCTCGATCCGCGACGAGCGGCGCCCCGCGCGGAAGAGCGCGTTCGCCGGCGTCTTCTTGAGGACCTGTTTCACTTGAGATTTCAACGTCTGCGACTCGGCGAACTCCTTCAGGATCTCCTGCTGCGTCATGCCGTAGGGCATGTGGACCGAGTGCATCGCGACGCAATCGATCTCCCCCGGATCGGTGCCGGTCGACTCGAGAAGCCATCGGACCGATCGATGGGGGAAGCAGTTCTCGTTCTTGACGCGCGTGAGGCGCTCTTCCTGAAGGGCGGCGCGGACGATCCCCTCCTCGAGGAGACAGGCCGACGCGTTGTGTCCGTCGTGGATGCCGATGATCTTCATTTTCTTCGAGTTGCCCCTTCTCCGTCTCTTCCTTCCGGGAGCATAACAAGAACGCGCCCTCGGGTCCACGCGCCGAGCGCGTCCGTTCACGGAAAGGATCGGCCGGAATCTCGCCCCGCTGAAGGGGTTATGCCGCGCGAGCCCGGGTGAGGGACGAAAGCTGCGAAGGCTGTAGCGGGGACAACCCGGCGGTCTGGTCCAGGTACAGCGTACCTGGTACGGTGGTGAAGGGCGTACCTGGTACAATCCCCGGGGAGGGATGGCGATGCGCTCGACCTCAAGATCGCGAGCTTCCTCTTCCCGCTCGCCTTCACGCTCGCCGTGACCCTCGCGAACGCGCGGGCGAACGGCCGAGGAGGTCTCGTGAGACGCGCGACGCAGCCCGCGCCGATTCGGGAGGCGCCTCCGAACGATTCGTATCGGTCGCTCGCGCGAAGCGGTCCGATTCTCGCTCTCTTTCTTCTCGCCCTTCTTCTACGCGTCGCCGCGCTCGACCGGTCGCTCTGGGTCGACGAGACGCGGACGTTCGAGTCGACCGATTCGTGGGAGAGCGTGGTCGATCGCCATGTTCATGTCGGCCAGGGGGATGTTCATCCTCCGCTCTACTTCGCGCTCGTTCGGCTTGCGCGCTTCCTTTCCGACGATCCCTCGTTTCTCCGCGCGCTCTTCCTTCCGTTCGGGCTCGTTTCGCTCCTCTTGATTCATCGAATCGGGTGCCTTCGCGGCGGGCACGCGGTGGGGCTCGCCGCGCTCTTTCTCGCGGCCGCGTCGCCGGCTCACATCCGCTATTCGGTCGAGCTCCGGCCGTACTCGCTTCTACTCTTGTTCTCGTCGGTCTCGACCTACGCGTTCTTTCGCATCCTCTCGGGAGGCGGGACAAAGGACCGCGTGCTCTTCGCGGCGGCGACTGCTCTGAACCTCTACACGCACCTCTTCGCCGCGGTCCTCTACGCCTCGCATGCGCTCTTCCTCGCGATTCCGTGGGCGGGGGAGCGCCGCTCGGTTCGCCGCGACCTCGCGGCCGCCCTCCTCCCTCTTCTTCTCTATTTACCGTGGCTCCGGGCGGCGCTCCTCCTCGCGGGAGGGAGGACCCTTCGAGGCGCGGACGGAGGAGGACTCTTCGGAACGATCCTCTTCGCGCGCGCGTTTCTCGAAACGCTGGTCGGCTTCGCGGGAGGAAAGCTCCTCGCCTTCTCCGCGACGACGGCGCTTCTCCTTGCCGGGTTCGCGCGGCTCCGGAGAAGCCCGCGCTTCGCACCCGTGATCGACGCCGCGACGCTTGTTCTCCCGGCCGCCCTCTTCACCGCCTCGAGGCCGGATCATCACCCGAACATGCGGTACTTCCTCTTTCTCTATCCTTACTGGGCGGTGCTGCTCGGGGCGGGAGCGGTCGGGATCGGCGAGCGGCTCGCGCGCACGCGCCTCCGGCTCCGTCCTCTCCTCATCGGCGCGGTCACGCTCGCGCCGGTTCTGGTTCTCTTCCTCCCCGGGGAGAGACCGGAGATCTGGATCCGCTCCGACCGTTGGGAAGATGTGCGCGACGCAATCGAGGAGAGGCTCACCTCGACGGACGCGGTCGTGTCGGCGCCGGAGTCGTTCACCGTCGCGAGGCTCCTCCTCCCGATCGCCGGCCCCTCTCTCGCGGAGAAGCTCGGCGAAAATCGGTCGATCGCGCCCCCTTACGGCGATCCCTTTCGAAAGGCCGACGATGCCTGCGAGCGGATCTGGGCGATCGTGGTCGGAGAGGGGAGGCGTTCGGAGGAGATTCGAGAGACCCTCGCCCCCGTGGCGGCCGAGCGCCGCGACTTCCGCATGGTCGAGTGCCGCGCGACCCTCTTTCGAATCGAAAGATGAGGCGGCAGTGGGGACACGTACCGATCCGGCCCGAGCTCTGCCCGGGCCGAATCGGAACATGTGACTAAAACCCCCCGCCCGGGGTCGTGCGGGGGGCGAAGAAATCAGCGAGAGCTTCTCTTAGAACCAGTAGTACCAGCCGACCTCGAAAGCGTTGGCGCCGACCGAGTAGAAGTTGGTCGGGCTATCGCCCTCGCCGCCGTCGAGGATCTCGACATCCAGACCGTGGGCGGCCGTGACGCCGAAGTTGTCGGTCGCCGCGTAGTAGACGGCGAGCCAGAGGTGGACCCAGAAGTCCATCGTCGAGTCTTTGTCCTCTTCATCGAACGAGGTGTTGCGGAGCGTGAAGCCCGGACGGAACGCGAGCGATGCCCGGTCGCCGGCCAACAGCTCGACCGGGAGCCCGATGTGGGCATAGATCCGCGTGAAGTCGCTGTCGAAGCTCTGGAAGCCGACACCCACGTCCGCCGCGATCTTCTCGGCCAATACGTAGCGAATGCCGATCGGAGCCTCGTTCTTCACCCAACCGAGGGCGATCGATCCGGGCTCCATTGCGTTCGCCGCCGTGCTCACCATCGCGACAACCGCCGCCATCAGAATGAGCTTTCGCATAAGAGATATCCCCCCTTCCGGCTACGGAAGACTCCTCTTCACCTGCCAGATTCTGCCGGGCGCCAATATGGCGATCCCGGACGCCCCTGTCAACAAAAAACGCCCGCGAAAAATCTCCGGGATTTATGCCAGGGGCAAAGACCGCTGTCAACCTCTTTCTGGCCGCGTCGAGGGGCGCGCGATCCCCGCGCCTGCCTCTCCCTCGGCCGCCCCCATGCCTTCCCGATTCGCATCGACCACGGAATATACGCTCCCGCCCACGCTCTCGCCACCGGATGATCCCTCAGATCGCTCCGTGCGCGCGATCGGGCTGCCCGGTGCAGCGCGGTGCATTTCTATCGCATTGTAACACAACAAGTTACAAACCAGCTTCCGGCGCGTCCCGGCCGCGGCCCGTTTAGCCTCCGCGGCACGAATCGTGCGGGAAGCCGTGTGTGAAGCGCCGATCCGGTCCCGGGGACCGGTCGGGCGGGGAGGACGGGGATGGGAGGGGAGACGCTTCTTCATCGAGATCGAACGGCCGCGCGCGCGCGGCTCCGGATGACGATGGTGCTTCTTGCGTGCGGCGCATGGGCGATCGCGATTCCCCGCGCAACGCTCGCGTGGGAGGACACGGACGGGAACGGCATCGACGATCGGGCCGAGGTGCTTCTCGCGGAGAAGTTCCGCCCCGTTCTCATCTTGCCGCGGGAGGAAGCGATCACGAAGCCGTGCCCGGTCGGCGTTCTAGGGGACGGAGGAGATCTGACCGCGGACAAGCTCTGGGCGCGCGTGTACAACGCGGCGGGGCAGCTCGTGACGGTCGCCCGCACGACGGACGCGGGGTGGAACCCGGCTCCTTCGTTCTCCCATTCATCTTTCAACTATTCAGGATTCGGATGGGATGGCGGGGCGATCCCGTACGTCGGGCGCCCACCGGGCGCTGCGTACTCCATCTATTACGTGCGGCTCTACCCCGACTACGGGGGGCCGTCCATTGACTGCCCCCACGAATGGAACGATCTGTTCGCGCATGGGGACGGTTTCCATCTCCCCGGCCGCGATCTCCCCGCGACCGCCTATGCGCATCTCTATCTGGACGGCGGGACGCCGGTTCTCCAGTACTGGTTCTTCTTTCCCTGCAACGACTGGGTGAACAACCACGAAGGGGACTGGGAGCACGTCCACCTCCGTCTCTCCTCCGCCAATCCGGACGGAGCGGAGATCACGAGGGCCTGCTTCTATTTCCACGACTTCTTCTTCGAGCGCTCCCCGCCGGAGATCGTCCTCGCGGACGAGACCCACCCGGTCGTCTGGGTCGGCGGGTATGGGGAGTGGACATGCGCGGGATGCGATCCCGGCGACTGCCCAGGGGACCCGAACGTCGGCTACGGCTCCCATGCGTGCTATCCGGCCCCGGGCGTTTGGCTCGACGTCGGGGGCGAGGTGCCCGGATGCGGGCAGGCGGACGAGATCGTCGCGCGCTGCGGCCGCCCGATTCACTGGAGTCGGCTCACCATCGAGATCCTCCCCGAGCCGAACGCGATCGACTACGCGCAGAGCCCGGGGCTCTCCTGGCACAAGGCCGCGATCCCGTTCGGAACCCCGTTCGTTCCGAGCTACTGCGACGACTCGTGCGCGTTCTTCGGCGACTTCCCCCTCACGAGCTGGCTCGTCGGGACGTGCGGGAACGCCGCGCCTCGCGGTCCGTCCCTTCATCCGTCGTGGCGAGTTTTCGCGGGGGGAGCGCCCAACGGGCCGTGGGGCGGAGCAGCGCCCGTGCTCGGCCCCCCGCGGACGATTCGCGTCCCCTCGGAGATCGCCTCGATCCGCGAGGCGGCGGACTGCGCGCGTGCGGGGGACACGATCCTCGTGGGGCCGGGGACGTACTCGGGAGGCGCGCGCCTCCCGGGCGGGATCACGATCGTGAGCGAGGCGGGGCCCGCGTGGACGGTCTGGAAGGCGAGCGGGGGAAGCTTCGCGGCCCTCGTCGAGGAGGGCGCCGTCGGCGCGAGGATCGGCGGCGAAGGACGCGGGTTCACCTTCGCCGGCGACTGTCAGCTTCCCGCGCTCTTCCCGATCCAATTTCTCCGCCTCGCCTCGCGGGGGGAGAGTGTTCTCCAAGGAAACCGGTTTAGCGGCTTCCCGCCGATTCGGTGCATCGTCGAGGTTCCGCCGGGCGGAAGCGTCACCCGGATCGAATCGAACCGCTTCTCGGTTCCCTTTTCCACCGCGATCCGAGCGGAGATCACGGCCGGCCAGACGCTCGTCGTCGGCGGATCGCTCGAAGCCGCCAACGACTTCGCGCGGCATCCGGGAAAGGCGGCGATCGAGATCGCGTGCGACCACTGCCCGGGGCTTTCAGCCGAGTACAACTACTGGAGCACGCTCGACCCGGACACGATCCGAACGATGTTCGCCTGGGCGGTGAGCGTCGTGGACTTCGATCCGTGGACCGACTCCGCGCATGCCGGCGTCTACGGGCTCTCCTCGGGAACCGGCGGCTCGCCGGAGATCGAGGACGTGTTCCGTTTTGACGAGGCGGAGCCGAACCCCGTTTCGGGCCGAGTGACCGTGCGCTTTCAAATTCCGGAGGCGGGCGAGGTGCGCCTCGGGGTGTACGACTCACGGGGCCGCGAGGTCCTTCGCCCCTGGGACGGGAGGCTCGGCGCCGGTCTGCGGGAGATCACGTTCGACGTCCGCTCGCTCCCGAGCGGCGTCTATTTCCTCCGGATCGAGAACGAAGGACGTTCCGCCGTCCGTAAGATCGTGCTCGTGCGATAGGATGTCCGGTCGCCGGGCGCCGCTCTCGCCGTCGCTCGGGAGGAAACAGGGTGAAGACATACGATTCATGTATAAAGGAACGGTCGATCCATCCCAGACCCGGATGGCTTCTCGCTCTCTGCTCGATCCTCATTTCTCTCTTCTCGATCACTCCCTTGAGGGCGGCCGGGGAGCCGGCGGCGTACCGGAGCCGCTTTCGAGTCGGCGTCGGTTTCGTGCGCGAGTTGGAAGGGGACGGCGCGGAGACTCGCTTCGCCGTCGGTCTCTCAGGAATCTGGAACGTGCGGCCGCGTATCGGGATCGGGGTGGACGGCGCTCTTCACGATCTCCGCGACGATCCGAATTCCGGCTCCTTCGGCCTCGCGCGTCTCACGGCGTCGGTCGAGATTCGCCGCGCGCCATTCGGCTCCCTTCTCCCTTTCGCGGCCGCGGGAGCGGGGATCTACTCGTGGCGATGGTGCGAGAAAGGAAGCGGAACCGAGATCGACTTCTGCTCCCTCGCGAACCCGGACCGAAACAAGAACTCGATCGGAGCATGGGTCGGCGCGGGATTTCACGCGGGAATGGCGAGAAGGCGGTCCTTCTCATTCGCCCTTCAGATCCACCCCTACTCAACCTTCGAGGGTGGCCGGCGGTTCGCGCAAGTTCTTCTCGCCCTCGGATTCTGAGGAGCACGGAGTATTGAGTTTTCCGAGAAGAAAAGGCTCGGCCTGCATTAGCAGGCCGAGCCGAATGCTCGCTTCGTGAACAAGAGGCGGAGGCTAGAACACGGTCCGCCGGACGTGTGCGAGAATCCACTCGGGGCTCGGCAGAGGTTCGGCCTTCCCCCTCTTCGAAGCCACGTCGACTGAAAGATCGAACGTGCCGTTCTGGAAGGAGTAAGTCGCCGGGGCTCCTCCGCCCAATGTGCCCTCCACGGTTCCGCTGAATGAGAACGTCCCCGAGATCGCCTCGGAATCGTACGCGGTCACGACGAAGGAACCCTGTAGGACATCTCGAAGCACGGCCATGCTCCCCGTGCCGGTCTTCGTGAAGACCACCTGAACTTTGCCTGCGACTTCCGAGGTAGAGAGATCGAAATCAGGGCCGTCCGCCGCGGGAACGCCGAAGTTCAGCGAGTAGGCCATGTCCCCGACGGACATCGTCGAGTTGATCAAGTAGTAGTCCGTGGCGTCGTCGTAAGCGACCCAGCACATCGCGTCGGGTGCCTGATAGGCGACCGGCGACCCCGCTCCGGTGATGTCCACGGAGATCCCCTCGCGACCCGAGCCCCCGCCGTTTCCTCCCCAGCCGTCCCCGAATGGGTTGCACGGATCGGGAGCATCGCCGATGCGCTGGCCGGAGATCTCGAATTCCATGCAGCCGTCCTCTTCGATCGAGCATTCGCCGGTGAACGAGGTCTCGACCGTCCCCTGCAACGCGTAGCTTGTTCCGCTCACCGTCCCCGTGTAGGAGATCTCGGTCTCCATGTAGCACGGACCCGGAATCGTGTCGTAGAAGGTGCAGTGGACCGTCCTCTGGTTCCCGCTCCACGAGTAGTCGCACTCCACACCGACCGAGTCCTCGATCCCCTCGTAGTCTTCTTCATTCGGACAGATCGCCGACGTGTCCGTAACAGTAAAGAGGACCGTCTGGGTTTCACAATCCTTCATCGTGCCCGATTGGCTCCAAAGCCCGACCCACGCAGCCGGGACTCCTCCGCCGTTCGGACCTCCGGGGTTGTCGTCGTCGCCGCCGCCGCAACCGAATCCCAGCATCAGAAGGGGAACGAGAACCACGATCGGCGCAAGAACAAGACTGAACCCCCACGCAGTACGTTTCATTGGCCTGGACCTCCCTTTCTTCCGTCCCCGTCGTCGGGGACGACCGCACCCGAGTTTCGGGCGAATTGTACGTCTCTCCCGCTTATCGTCAATCAGAAAGGAAGCTTGCGGACCCCGGTTCTCGGTCCTCGCGCCCGCGCGCCCGCGATCCTCGCGTCTTACCGCTTCCCGTTCGGTCGGTCCAGGGGCCCGCCGGCCGCACGCGATCGAGAACACGCATTGACATCTCCCCTCCCGCATTTGGTACCATTATGTCTCGGAAAGGAGCTTCATGGAGACACCCGAGAACCGGCCGGATCCGGCTCCGGATTCGACCGACGACTTCGCGAAGAAGCTCGAGGAACAGTCGACCCCGCCACCGACCGATGATCTTCGCGTCGGCGATCGCGTCACGGGAACGCTCGTGGCGATCGGCGAGAAGGAGAGCTTTCTCGACTTCGGCGGCCGAAGCGAGGGCGTGATCGCCACGCGCGAGCTTCGCGACGAAAAGGGCGAGCTCCGGCATCAGGTCGGCGACACGCTTCAGGCGACCGTGGAGTCGGCCGAGGAGCAGATCGTCCTCACGCTCGGCCGGAAGCGCGGACCGCTGAGCAAGGAGATCCTCAGGCAGCGTTTCGAGTCGAAGGTCCCCGTAGAGGGGATCGTCAAAGCGACGAACAAGGGCGGTTTCGAGATCAACGTCGGAGGCCGCCGCGCGTTCTGTCCGTACTCGCAGATCGACATCGCCTACTGCGACAAGCCCGAGGAGTACATCGGCAGCCGTCTCTCATTCTTCATCGTGCGGCTGGACGGGGGCGGGCGCAACATCGTCCTCTCGCGGCGCGCCCTTCTCGAGGAAGAACGAAAGAAGAAGGTGGAGGAAACGGAAGCGCGTCTTCGCGAGGGCGAGGTCTTCCAAGGCGTGGTCTCTCGGGTCCTCCCCTTCGGGGCCTTTGTCGACATCGGCGGGGTCGAGGGGCTTCTGCACGTCTCCGAGTTCTCGCATGCTCATGTTCAGGATCCGTCCCAAGTCCTTTCCCCAAACCAAGAGGTGCGGGTAAAGGTTATCGGCATCGAAAAGGGAGAGAAGGGGCGCCGGATCTCCCTCTCGATGAAGGCGCTGGAGCCGGATCCGTGGGTCGCCGCCGCCGAATCGCTCTCCGTCGGAAAGACCGTGACCGGAAGGGTGGCGCGGCTCGCCGACTTCGGGGCCTTCGTCGAGCTGGCGCCGGGAATCGACGGATTGCTCCACGTGAGCGAGATCTCCCTCGAGCACATCGCCCATCCGAACGAAGCGCTCTCTCCGGGACAAACCATTGAAGTGAGAATTATCGAGGTCGATTTCGAGAAGCGCCGCATCGCCCTTTCGCGGAAGATTCTCGAGGCGGAGCGCCGGCGGAGGGAAGAGAAGGCGCGTCTCGCGGAAGCGCGAAAACAGAAGAAAAAGGAGGAGCCGGCGAAACCCGCGCCCGATCAGCCCGTTCCTACCGAATCGCTCGACACGCTCCTCGCGCGACTCAAGGAAAAATACGAAGACGACACGCTCGGCTAGTAGACCGCGACAAACACCATCCTCCCAAGCCGTGTCTGTCGCCATTTCCCGGCCCGGGCACTCCCGCTCGCGCGGTCGTTGTGCTATTCTCCCCGACCGACCGGACCGGAGTTCGAACGACGGGACAGAAGGCTTCGCTCAACCGAGGGCCGCCCGAGCGCTCCTTGCGGGAGTCGGCCGAGGGCGGGGAGTCGACGGGGGTCCCGCTCGCACGAGGCGACAAGCATGGCGAAACCGACCGCTCGAACCGCGGACAAGCATCGTCTCTACGAGATGTCCGTTCAGGATCCCGCGGAGGAGATCCGCTTCATACGGCGGGTCTATCGCGACATCTTCCGTTCGGAGCCGACGGTTCTTCGAGAAGACTTCTGCGGAACCGCAGCCGTCTGCTGCCGCTGGGTAAGGATCTCCCCGGAACACCGGGCGATCGGCATCGATCTCGACGCCGAGGTCCTCGAATGGGCCCGGACGCGGAATCTCCCGTCGGCCGGCAAGGCCGCGCCGCGCGTTCGGCTTTATCAGGGCAACGTTCTATCGCCGCCGCGCGCGCGCCCGCACGTCGTGACCGCGATGAACTTTTCCTACTTCACGTTCAAGGAGCGGCCGATCCTCCTCTCCTATTTCCGCAAGGTCCGCCGCACGCTGCACGCGAAAGGGCTCTTCTTCCTCGACATCTACGGCGGACCTGAGGCGCAGATTCCACAGATCGAGGAGCTCGTCCATCCGGGGTTCTCCTATCTCTGGGACCAGGACGCCTATAATCCCATCACCGGCGCTTATCGATGCTTCATTCATTTTCGATTCAAGGACGGGAGTCGAATCCGCAAGGCGTTCCGCTACGATTGGAGGCTCTGGTCCCTCCCCGAGGCGCGCGACCTTCTCCGGGAAGCGGGCTTCGAGGAGATCCGGGTCTACTGGGAAGGAACTTCCGCGGACGGAGAGGGGAACGGCGCTTTCCGCCCCGCGCTCCGACCGGTCAACGACCCCGCTTGGGTTGCCTACCTCGTCGCGGGGCCGCGCGTTCGATCGTCGGCGATAGGCGCGTGACGCTCATCCGGAACGCGCGCGAGACGGATCACGAGGCAAGGCTCTCGATGGGAATCGCCCGCCGCGCGAGATCCTGCTTCAATCTCTCGAGCCGCTCGACCGTCCCCGCCTCCGCCCAGTACCAATCGTCCATCGGGAAGACGCGCACTTCCTCCCGGCGAGAGGCCCATTCGAGACACGAGTCGATGATCGAGAAGGCGCCCTCGCCCGGAAGGGACGCTGCGGCCCCGCGAGCGAGGAACTGGATCCCGTTGTAGGCGAAGCGCCGGAGCTCTCCGCGGGGACTCCGCACCGGCGGTTCTCCCCATCGCCCGCAGAGATACCCCTCCTCGTCTGCCGCGAGGGAGCGGCCGCTGCGACGCGTCCCGACGGCAAGAGTCGCGAGGGCGGATGCGGCTTCGTGCGCGCCGGCGATTCTTCGGAACGGGAGGTTGCTGAGAACATCCACGTTGTGCACGAGCACGGGCTCCTCGCCGCCGAGAAGCCGGGCGGCGTTGCGCACGCCTCCGCCGGTCCCGAGCAATCGCTCCTCGATCAGAACGCGGACCCATCCGTCGGGAAAGGCCTCCTCCTTCACGAACCTCTCGATCTGGTCTGCCCGGTGGTATGCGTTCACAACGACGCCCGTGATTTCTTGGGACCGCAGTTTCGTGAGAAGCAACGCGAGAAGCGGTCTATTGGCGATCTCCACCAGCGCCTTCGGTTTGTCTTTCGTGAGGGGGCCGAGCCGCGTGCCCATTCCGGCGGCCAGGATCATCGCTTTCATCCCAATCCCTCCGGCAGGTCGCGATGGACGACCGTGCAGGCGTATCCTTTCTCTTCGAGAGAGCGTCGGAGCCTCTCGGCGAAGTAGACCGAACGATGTTGCCCGCCCGTACACCCGAAAGCGACGCTTAGATGTTCGAATCCGCGCCCCCGGAAAACCTCCGCGGCGTCGAGTACGAGCCCGAGAACTCTCTCCCAGTAGGTGCGCACCTCGGCCTTCTCTTCGAGAGTGCGTGAGACCGCCTCGTTCATTCCCGTGAGGTTCTTGTACGCCTCCTCGCGGCCCGGGTTCGGAAGCGCGCGGCAGTCGAAGACGAAGCCCCCCCCGTGCCCTGTCGGGTCCGGCGGGATGCCTCCACGCACGTACGAGAAACTATAGATATGAATCGTAAGCGTCTCGCTCATGAAGGTATGACTCTCAGAGATCCGGGGTTTTCCGCCAACGAATGGGCGAGACGCCGGAGCTCGGGGAGGTCGACAGGGAAGTCCGGCGTGGCGAGGAGGGATCGCAAGTTGGCGAGCGCGGCCGGGATGCTACGGAGAAAACGAATCTTCCCTTGGCGGACGCCGAGATTCCCGTACGCGCCCAGAGCTTGAAGGATGCGAATGCCGGCGAAGGCGGGGAAGAAGCGACGGAAGCGCGCTTCGTCCAGTCGAACGAGCTTTCTCGCTTCGGTCAAGTAGACATCGAGGAGTCCCCCGCGGACCGAATCGCCGAGCTCTGCCCTCGCTTCGAAGAGAATCGAGGCCAGATCGTATTCGGGGGCCCCCATGCGCCCGGACTGGTAATCGATGAAGAAGGGTGCGCCGTCGACGAGCATCACGTTGCGGGACTGGAAATCGCGGTAGAGAAAGAACGCGCGTTCCTCGGCGTCGAGGAAGCGGGCGAGCTTCGCGAAGTCCTCCTCGAGCGCGTCAGAGGCGGCGGCGGGAACCAGGAGATCGAGAAAGCACTCGCGAAAGTAGGCGAGATCCCGATGCATCGCCTCCGCGTCGAACTCGCGGCCCTGATAGCAGAGCGATCGGTCGAGACCCCCTGCGCCGAACACCTGGAAGCGTGGAAGCAAGCGGACGACTTCCTCGTAGAGAGAAAGAGCGGATTCTAAGCCGCTCCCAGTTTCCCGCGCGCGTTGGTGCCGCGCCGCGAGGCTCTCGTCCCCGAGATCGGTTTCCAGGTAGAGGCCGCGGTCCGGATCCTCCGCGAAGATCTCGGGGACGGGAAGGCCGAGCGCGCGAAAGTGGCGGGAGAAGCCGACGAACGCGGCGTTCTCTTCTCGATTCTCGTGCCGGACACCGATGACCGATCGGCGATCGCCGGCGAGTCGGAAAAGAAGCCGGGCCGATCCGTCCGCGCGCAAAGACACGCACGATCGGACTCTTTCGCCGAACGTAGCCTCGAAGAGAGCTCGCAGATCGTCCCCTGCAGAGTCCGCGGTGACCATGCTACCCCTCGCGATTTCCACGGAAGGCTACGCCCCGCGCGGCGGCGGGTCAAGAGAGCCGGTTGCTCGGGGCGTTTGCCTTCAGGGCCGTACGGATCGAGCACCCGGCGCCACAATCCGAATCGTCTCGCCGGGCGGACCGGCGCGGGGCGAACGACGCGAGCCCCGTTTCCCTCACCAGTAGCCAAGTATGCCCGGAACTGCGAGAGCGGGCGGCCGGTCATTGCGTACCGGGAACACAAAGAGAAGCGGGCGCCCCGGAGTGGAGCACCCGCTTCATGAGAACGTGCCGGAAGGCGCGCGGCTGATCAGATTTGGAAAACGAAGATGTTCCCGATGTTTGTCGTTTGCCCCTGAAGAACCGTGATCGGCGTGAAGTTGATTGTGTTCGGCCAGGCGCCCTGTCCGTAGAACCCGAACAGATCGCCTGCGTCGATCACGCCGTCGTTGTCCATGTCTTTCCAGAGATCCAGGTAGTAGGTCCCCGGGGCCATGTTGATGAAGGTGAAGGATACCGAAAACTCGCTTCCAGTCGCCGGCACCGTCATCACGTAGCGATCGGCGACCCAGTCGGCGACGCTCGTGTAGACCGCGACGCGTGAGTTGCGAAGATCGACCTGAACGCCTGCAGTTACCTGCGCGGTCCCCGAGATTCCGGTCGCGGCTGCGATGACGATCAGGCTCCCCGTCGAGGTCGCCGTGCCGCCCTTGCCGTCGCTCACCGTCACATTGACCGAATACGGGCCCGCGGTCGTCGGGGCGTTCCACGTTACGCTCGCCCCCGAACCGGTGATCGAACCGCCGTTCGGAACATAGCTGTACGTGAGCGCATCCCCATCCTGATCCGTCGCGGTCACGGTGATGATGACCGATCCCCCCGCGGTCACCGAGCCCGGGGAAACCGTCACGGAGACGATGACCGGATCACGGTTCGTCGGCTCGTTCGTCCCGTTGTCGTCGCCGCCGCAACCGGCGAAGAGAAACGGCACGGTCAAGAACACCACCGCCAACCTAGGGAATCCCCACGTCTTCATGCTCGTTCACCCTCCTTCTGGGTCGCGGTCCCAACAGCCCGCCGTCTACTCGGCGCTGCCACCCGCGCGGTTTTCGCCCGCCGGCGCAGCCAAACCAACGAATGTGAAGCGGACTCAGGTTCGCCCGAAATCCCTGTCAAGCGAAAACAAGGACTGAAGCGGTTCGTCGGCCCGCCCCGAGGAAACCGTTGCGAGCGGACCCGCGAACGGAGAGAATCGGAAGCGCGCGAATCGGCGCGGGGATCCCGACACGATGCGGTTCTTCAAGAAGACCATCCTCGCCTTTCTCGAATGCCCCCGCCTCGGGTACTTCGAATCGAACGCCGAGCCGGCCCGCGCCCGCGAGGAAGGCGAGGATGCCGCGCGCCGGCTGCACGCGGTGCAGGGGCGCCTCCTCGGAGAACGCGCGAGAAGAGAGTTCCCCAGAGGGATTCTGATCGAGGGGAAGGACTTCGGCGCCGCTCTCCGCGCGACTCGTAGGGCGATCGCTTCCGGATCGCGCGTCCTCTACGAAGCCGCCTTCGTCAGCGATTCCGTCGGTGCGAGGCCCGATCTGCTCGTCCGGGAAGGACGCGATCGGTGGCGTCTCTGGGAAGTCAAGTCGGGAACCGAGACGCGTGAGGAGCATCTCCGCGACCTCGCCGTTCAACTTCACGTCATGGACGGCCTCGGCATGCGGGGGAGGGGAGGACTGATGCTCGTCGACCGCGAGACGACGAACGAATCGCCGACGATCTTCCGCAGGGTCGATTGTGACGCGGAGGCCCGCGAGCGAATTCCGGCGGTTCGAGAAGCCGCGAGGGAGCTCGCTCGATTCTCGCGGCTCGCGGAAAAACCTCCCGCCGCGCTCGGGAGAGCGTGCAGAGACTGCGATTTCCGGAGCACATGTTGGCCCGATCTTCCCTCCCCGAGCGTCCTCGACTTCCACCAAGGAGAGGGCGGCTGGCGAAACGTCGAGAAGCTCCTCGGCGCGGGAATCGCGGATCTCTCCGCCGTTCCGCCGACCGCTTCGCTCACCCGTGTTCAGAAGCGGCAGGTCGTCGCGACGCGCTCGCGGCGCCTCGTTGCCGAGCGAGGCGCGCGCTCCGCCCTGACGCGCGCGGTTCGCCGTCCGCTCCACTTCCTCGATTTCGAGGCCGCTCGTTTCCCTGTCCCTCTCTTCACCGGACAACACCCGTACGACCTGATCCCTTTCCAATGGTCTTGCCACATTGACCGGGCCCCGGACACCTTCCCCGAACACCGCGACTTCCTCTGGACCGACGGCGGAGACCCGAGCCGCGCGTTCGCGGAGTCCCTCTTGCGGGAAACGGAGAGCAAAGGAAGCGTGATCGTCTACTCGAGCTTCGAGCAGGAGACGATCCAGACACTCGCCGAGCGATTCCCCGATCTACGCGCGCCTCTCGAAAGCCTTCATGCGCGGATCTTCGATCTCCTGCCCGTTCTTCGGCGGCATTTCTATCATCCCGACTTCGGCGGCTCCTTTTCGATCAAGTCAGTCCTGCCCGTTCTCGTCCCCGGGCGGAGCTACGATTCCCTGGCGATCGGAGACGGGCTGGAGGCGGTGTGGGCCTACTACCGTCTCACGCGCGAGACGATCCCCGAGGAGGAGCGCACCCGTCTCACGACGAGCCTTCGGGTCTACTGCGAACAGGATTCCCTGGCTCTTCGCGACGTCTACCATGCCCTCCTGCGACAAACAGAGGAGAGCGCGACATGAATCGCGCCCGGGGCTTCCCGCGGGAACGAGCTCGAAGCGCACACGGGCGGGGAGGGATTCGATGCGCGTGATCGACATCACCAGGCCGCTCTCCCCCGCGACCGCTCCGTGGCCGGGAGACACTCCCTTTACGCTTGAATGGAAGGAACTCCTGGCGCGCGGGGGAATCGTCGATCTCAGCGTCCTCAGTCTGAGCCCGCATTGCGGAACGCACATCGACGCGCCCCGGCACGTCGTGGAGGGAGGGAGCGGAATCGGCGATCTTCCGCTCGAACCCTTCATCGGTCCCGCGCGCGTGCTTCGCGCTCGACCGAGCGTAGGCGGCGCGATCTCTCCCGAGACGTTCGCCGGCATCGATCTCGCCGACCCCCCGCGGCTTCTCGTCCGAACCGACACGAATCCGGATCCCTCCCGATGGAATCCGCGCTTCGCCGCCTTCGCGCCGGAGACCGCGGACCTCCTCGCCGCGAACGGCCTCCTCCTCGTCGGCATCGACACGCCGGGCGTCGATCTTCCCGGCGCGGGCGGTCTCCCGGTTCACCGCCGCTTCGCCGAGGCGGGGATTCGTTGGATCGAGAATCTGGATCTCGCCCGGGCGGAAGAGGGCATCTACGACCTCGTCGCGCTCCCGCTCCGGATCCTCGGAGGGGACGCAAGCCCGGTGCGCGCGGTGTTGATTCAGAAATAACCGATTGTAAAAAAACAACTTCCGAGCCAAGCCCTTCAGGGGGCGATTTCGCTTGCCACCGAGCTATCAATATGATATCTTCTCGATAGCAACCGAGGACGCTCTCGATAGCACGAAAGGAGAAGAGAGCATGGCTGAGAAGACTGTTCGCGCCCGCTCGGGCTACTGGATGCTTGTCGTGACCTTCCTGCTCTACGTCCTCGCGACGTGGGTGCTCGTCCAGGGGATCCCCGCGGAGAGCACGCCCGTCATCATCGCGGCGTTCGTCTTGTTCGTCGCGGCGGTTCTCGCGAGCATCGGCTTCTTCGTCGTGAACCCGAACGACTCGAGGGTTCTCGTCCTCTTCGGAACGTATGCGGGGACGGTGAAGAAGAACGGCTTCTGGTGGGCAAACCCGTTCTACTCGAAAAGGAAGATCACGCTGCGCGCGCGGAACTTGAACGGCAACAAGCTCAAGGTGAACGACAAGGCCGGCAACCCGATCGAGATCGCGGCCGTCGTCGTTTGGCAGGTCGAGGACACGTACCGGGCGTCGTTCGACGTGGATCACTACGAGGAGTACGTCATCGTGCAGAGCGAGGCGGCGGTCCGCCATCTCGCGGGATCGTATCCCTACGACACGTTCGACGACGAGGCGGAGGAGACGCTCACGCTCCGCGCCGGAACCGAGCAAGTGAACGGGGTTCTCGAGAGCGAGCTGACCGAGCGCTTTGCGCGCGCGGGGGTCCGGGTGATCGAGGCGCGCCTCAGCCACCTCGCGTACGCGCCCGAGATCGCCGAGGCGATGCTCCGGCGCCAGCAGGCCTCCGCGGTCGTCGCCGCGCGCACACAGATCGTGAACGGCGCGGTCGGGATGGTCGAGCTCGCCCTCGACCGGCTGAGCGCGAAGAAGGTCGTGGAGCTTGACGAGGAGAGGAAGGCGTCGATGGTGAGCAACCTCCTGGTCGTCCTCTGCAGCGAGACGGCCGCCGCGCCGGTCGTGAACGCCGGAACGCTTTACCACTAAGGGAATCATGGCCTCTCGCAAGGCATTTCTCATCCGCATCGACCCGGACCTCTTGGAGGAGCTGAACCGGTGGGCAGCCCAGGAGTTCCGGAGCGTGAACGGCCAGATCGAGTTTCTATTGCAGCGCGCGGTCGACGAGAGAAGAATTGGATGGAGGGGCGGTACGGAACGCGAGAAACCGAGCGGCGAGTAGCCGCGAGCAGCCCCGAAAAGAAGGAGGAACCCGTGATGGAACCGAAGATCGCGGACAAGACACCCGTCTCGATCGACCTCGACCCGGGCACCTACTGGTGGTGCGCCTGCGGGCACTCGAGGAAGCAGCCCTTCTGCGACGGATCCCACAAGGGAACCGGCTTAGCGCCCAAGAAGATCGAGATCGCGGAGAAGAAGAAGATGGCTCTCTGCCGGTGCAAGCACACGGGGAAAGCACCGGCCTGCGACGGGACGCACCGGACGCTTGGCTAGAAGCCTCCTTCCGTCGGAAGGATGTTCCTCTCGCGGCCGCCCGGGTGCGGGGGATCGTCTTCAGAGACCGAGATCGCCCGCGATCTCCCGCATGGAGGCGAGGACGACATCGATATGTTCGTCGAGCGGAACGCCGAGATCCTCGGCACCGCGCACGATCGCTTGCCGGTCCACGCCGGCGGCGAAGGCTTTCTCTTTCCACTTCTTCCGAACCGCCGCCCGATCGACATCCGCGAGCTTGCGGCTGGGACGAACGAGGGCGACCGCCACCACGAGGCCGGTCAGCTCGTCCACGGCGTAGAGAGCTTTCGCCATCAAGCTTCTTCTCGGAACGCCGGTGTAGTCCGCGTGCGAAAGGACCGCCTCGACGATATCGTCCGAGCAACCCGCTTCCAGGAGAATCCTCGCCCCCGTCGTCGGGTGCTGATCGTTCGGAAGGCGATCGGGATTCGGGTTCTCCTCGTAATCAAAATCGTGGAGGAGCCCGACGACGCCCCACTTCTCTTCGTCCTCTCCATAGCTGCGGGCGTACGCGCGCATCCCCGCCTCGACGGCCAGCATGTGCTTGACCAGGTTTCGGTTCTTCGTGTGCTCGAGCACGAGCTCCATCGCTTCTTCGCGAGTCATCGGTTCTTCCCCCTCCCCGGGACAGGTCTCATTCATTATATTCGAGATTCGGACAAAGCCCTCGCGGACAAGGAGGAATCGGACTCATGGCTCGAACCCCATCCACCATGCTCCCCCTCGGAACCGTCGCTCCCGCATTCCGTCTTCCCGATACGAACGGGAACCTCGTTTCGCTCGACGACGCGAAAAAGGCCCCGGGCTTTCTCGTGATCTTCCTCTGCAACCACTGCCCGTTCGTAATCCATGTTCGGCATGAGATCGCGAGGCTCGCCGCCGAATACCGCGCGAAAGGGATCGCGGTCTTCGGCATCAACTCCAACGACGCCGAGAAGTACGCGGACGACAGCCCGGAGCGCATGCGGGAAGAAGCCGCTCGTGTCGCCTACACGTTCCCCTATCTCTTCGACGAGACGCAGGAGGTCGCGAAGGCCTACCGCGCCGCCTGCACTCCCGACTTCTTCCTCTTCGACCGCGACCGCCGCCTCGTCTATCGCGGACAGATGGATGGAGCGCGTCCCGGGAACGACGTCGCCGTGACGGGCAAGGATCTTCGAGCCGCGCTCGACGCCGTGCTTCGCGGCGATCCGGTCTCCGAGGAGCAGCTCCCCAGCCTCGGATGCAACATCAAATGGAAGCCGGGGAACGAACCGGATTATTTTAGATAGAAACGGTTCTCCGTATCGTCCGAAAGAGGCTCGAGCCGATCCCCGCCGAGCTCTTCCCTATGTGCCGGCACCTTACCCAGAGCCAGAAGGCATGCGCGGCGTTGCCGATGAGCACGGCCGCTAGGCCGAATTGAAGACCCGTCACCGTTCCGTTTCGCACGCCGACCCAGAGAACAAGCGAGGTCAACGCCAGATAGAGAGCCATCGCCTCGGTGATCGCCCGCGTGCGATGCGCGTGCACCAGGCGTCCTTGGAAGAAACTGTGAAGAACGCTGAACGCGGGCATGAGAAGGGCGATCCAAAGCGCGCTCTCTGCCAGCCCGACGAGGCTCGCATCGAGGGCCGAGACGCTCGCGAACCAGAATCGTCCAAGAGGCGTCGCCGTCACGAGAAAGAGCCCGAGAGTGACCGCCCCCGCGAGAAGAAACGTGAAATCGAGGAGCGCCTTTCGCGCGCCCGGCCGGTCAAGCGCGACCACCACGACCTCGTTGAAGGCGAAGCCGACCGATCGGAGTGTGAAGACGAGACCGTTCAGCACGGGCCACACGGCGAGCGAGTCGATCGCGCGCGGCATGCGGCTCATCGCGGCGCTCACGATGGGGAGGGCGAGCATCGTGAAGAGGGGCGTGATCGCGAGCGGAATGTAGAAGCGGACGAACCGACGGAGCGTGAGCGGATCCGCCGCCGGAACGGCCTCCGCGAGAGGACCGCGCACAACGCCGCGAGAGACGATGCCGGCGTAGATCGCTTCGGTCGTCACCCCCGCGACCACCGCCAGTGTTCCCACGGCGATCCCTGGGAGGCTTCTGGCCCAGTAACCGGCCGCGAGCACCACGACGTTCGTGAGGAGCCGGATTCCGGTCCCGATCCCGACGGCTCGCGAACGTCCGAAGCGGATGAGAAGCCCCTGCTGGAAGCGCCGGTAGGCGATCATCGGCGTCCAGGGGGTCAAGATGAGCATGCCGATGCGCGCGGGGCGGCGAATCTCCTCGGGGACACCGAGAAGCCGATCGACGACGATCGAGTAGAGAGGCGTGGCGGAAACAAGAAGGTGCACGGCGCCGAGCGTGAGGGCGGCGCGGATCATGAACCGGCGAAGACGAAGGTAGGACTCCATGTCTCTGGAGAGAGCCGTCGATGCAGCGAGAAGCATGATGATCGGAGCTTCGATGACGAGCGAAATAGGGAAGACGACGCCGCCGTAAGCGGCGAGATGGACGTTCGGCTCCGGGAGGCGCGCCATGACGGCGCTCACCGCGGGAAGCTCGAGCCCCATCATGAGCCAGCTCGCAGCAAGCGGCCACCAAATCGCCGCGAGATCTCTCTGCGTGACCGGTCGTTCCTCGGCCGCGGGCTTTGAGTTCGTTTCGGTCATGCGCGCCGATTCTCCGATCCATGCGGACAAACTGCGGGTAATCTTATCGCATGGACGACCGGTCGGCGTGGGATTCCTTGCAACGGGAGATCGTGAGCTGCGAGAAGTGTCCGCGTCTTCGCGCGCACTGCGTGGAGATCGGCCGCGTCCGCCGCAGCGCGTACCGTGATTTCGATTACTGGAGCAAGCCGGTCCCGGATTTCGGGGACCCGCGGGCGAGGCTGCTCCTCGTCGGGCTCGCTCCCGGAGCGCACGGAGCCAACCGCACCGGGCGCATGTTCACGGGCGATCGCTCCGGAGATTTCCTCTTTCGAGCGCTACACGAAGCCCGCCTCGCGGACGGGCCCGTCTCGATTCGCCGGGGCGACGGACTCGCGCTCCTCGATTGCGCGATCACCGCGGCCGTCCACTGCGCTCCCCCCGACAACCATCCCACCGGGGAAGAGCGGAAGCGCTGCTTTCCGTACCTTGTGCGGACGATCGAGTCGATGCCCCGTCTGCGGGCGCTTGTCGCCCTCGGCGCGATCGCATTCGAATCATGCATCAGACTCTATCGCACGAAGGACCGGCTCGAGGGCATCCCTTCCCCTCGCTTTGCGCACGGGGCCTTCTTCCGGTTTCCCGGAGCTCCCGCGCTCTTCGCCTCCTACCATCCGAGCCAGCAGAACACGTTCACGGGACGTCTGACGATGCAGATGCTGGTCGAGGTCCTCGCGGCTGCCGCTGCGCACGCGCGAGGCGCCGCCGAGGAGATCCGCTGATGCCGAGCCGAGCCGGCTCCCCGATCCTCCTCGTCGGGTCGCTTCTTTCGACGGCGGTTCTTCTCATCTGCTTTGCGCCCCGCGCAAGCGCGGAACCGGTGGTTTGGACCGTGCGCCTCTCCGCCGGCGGCGCCCTCAACCTTCCGACCCACCTCGCCGTCGAACAAGAAGGCGAGCCGGAGATCCGCCTGACCGCGCGCTATGACACGCGCGCCTTCGAACCGCCGATCTACTACTCGCTCCGTTTGGCTCGCGAGGACGCGCGCGGCGCGTGGGAGATCGAGCTCGTCCACCAGAAGCTTCGCCTTCGTCGTCCCCCGCCCGAGATCGAGCGCTTCGAGATCAGTCACGGCTACAACTTCCTCCTCCTCGGGAGATCGTGGTCCGGGCATCCGGCGGTCCTTCATCTCGGCGCCGGACCGGTGATTGCTCATCCCGAAACGACCGTTCGCGGTCGAACCATCCCGCCGGGCGAGGGGATCCTCGGGGAGGGCTATTACCTTTCGGGTTTCGGCCTGCAGGTCGCGGCGGAGAGAAAGTCCCGACTTGTCGCCGGATTCCGGCTCGCCGCGGAGGCGAAGCTCTCGATCGCGTGGGCGCGCGTGCCGATCGCTGACGGACGCGCGAGCGTCCCGAACGCCGCCTTCCACGCGCTCGCGGGGATCGAGCGCGCATTCTAGTCCGAAACGCGCACTCCGCTCCCCGAGGCGGTTCTCATCTCCGAAGCGCCAGCGCGAGAAAAAAGCAAGCGGCCTGCGTGAGAATGATCATCGCGCCGCTCGGCACGTCGAGACGATACGAGACGGCGAGACCGACCGCGGTCGAGAGGACGCCGAAGGCGATGGAGAGAAGCGTCATGCCGAAGAAGGTGCGGGCGATGAGACGCGCCGACGCCGCAGGAATCACGAGGAACGCGGCGACGAGCATGATCCCCACGACCTTGACGGCGACGACCACCGCCACCGCGATGAGGAAGGAGAGAACGTAGTCATCCCTGCGGACGTTCACGCCGTCCGCCTCGGCGAGATCCCGGTCGAACGTCGCGTACGCCCAGCGGCCCCAGAATGGAATCGCCGCGAGCGCGAGAAGCGCGACCCCCGCGCTCATCCAGAGATCGACCGCGTTCACGGCGAGGATCGAACCGAAGAGAAGCGCGAAGGCGTCTTCGGTGTAGCGCTGGTGGAGGGCGAGGAAGAGAACCCCGAGCGCGACGGAAACCGCGAAGAAGATGCCGGTCGCCGTGTCCCCGGCGAGATACGTCCGATCCCTGACCAGCGTGATGGCGAGCGCGACGAGAACGGTGAAGGGGAGCGCGACCCAGAGCGGCTGCACACCGAGGAGAATCCCGAGCGCCACCCCTCCGAACGCGGCGTGCGCGAGGCCGCTTCCGAGAAAGCTGAGACCCCTTTGCACGACGAAGACCCCGAAATAGCTCGAGAGGAATCCGACGAGCACTCCCGCGAGCAGCGCCCTCTGCATGAACGGAAAGCTCCACATCTCAAACATCCGCCGGCCCTCCCGAGCCGCGCAGCTTGTCGTGCAGGTGGCCGAGGTGGCCATACGCTCTGCTGAGCGTCTTCTCCGTCAGCGCTTCCGTGGGGGGACCGAACCCGATTAGTCTTCGGTTCAGAACGAGGACGTGGCTTGAATGGTACGAGGCGACTTGCCAATCGTGCGTGACGATGAGGAGCGTCGCCTGCGTCGCGGCCCGGTACTTCTCGAGGCAGGCATAGAAGTCCTGTTCGCCGACCGCGTCGATCCCCGTGACCGGCTCGTCGAGGAGGATGAGCCTCGGCTCTCCGACGAGACACCGCGCGAGGTAGACCCGCTGCATCTCCCCCCCCGAGAGAGAAGCGATCCGCTTCCGGGCCAAATGCTCGGCGGCCACGAGCCGGAGCGCGGCGAGCGATTTCTCCCGTTCCTCTCGGCCCGCCGGCCCGGGCCAGCGTCCCTTGAGTCCGGAAAGAACGAGCTCGATCGCGATCGACGGAAAGCGGCGGTCGAGAGTCTTGATCTGGGGGACGTAGGCGATCCGCCGCGCGGAGTTCTTGCCGGGAGGCGCCCCAAAGACACGGACGGCTCCTCGATGAAGCGAGGCGAGCCCGAGGAAGACCCGAAGGAGCGTTGTCTTCCCCGCCCCGTTCGGCCCGACGATGCAGAGCAACGCCCCTTCCGGGACGGAGAAGGTGAGATCTTCAAGGATGAAGTGTTCTCCGGAACGGACGGCGGCTCCCTCCACCTCGACGGCCGGAGGTTTCATCGTCCCTCTCCCGCGATCCCGTCCGCGATCGCGAAGAGCAGTTCCTCATAGGTTTCCTTCCCGGGGACTCCGCCGAGCGGGTCGATCACGCGAACGGAGAGACCGGTCGACTCCGCGACAAGGTCCGCGGCCCTTCGGGAAAGCTGTGGAAGCGCTACGATCATCGAGGCGTTCCTCCGGGGCGCCTCGCGGATCGCGCGCGCGAGGTCCTTCGCCGTCGGCTCTTTTCCTTCGACGATCTCGATCACGCCCGCGAGGGGAATCCCATAACGGTGGAGGAAGTAGCAGAGAAACGGGTGCGAGAGGACAACCCTGCGGCCGCGGACCGGGGCGATCCTCCTCTCGATCTCGACGTGGAGCGAGTCGAGACGCGCTTCGAGCGCTCTCGCGTTCGCGAGGTAGACCTCTTCGCCTTCCGGGTCCGCCTCGATCATCTTCTCGGCCAGCCTCGGAACGACGGCGCGGACGGCGATCGGATCGGTCCAGAAGTGCGGATCCGTTCCGAAGCTATGGTCGTGCGTTCCAGGCGTCGGCTCGTGGGAATGATCCTCTCTCTCTTCGGCGTCTTCCTCTCCCTCCGCCGGGAAGTCAAGAAGGAGTGAATCGGGAACGAGCGAGAGGATATGGACCTTTCTCTTCGCGGGGATCGAGGCTGCCCATCCGTCCAGGAGCCGGTCCACATAGAAGAACACGAGAGCCTTCTCGACGCCGCGGATGTCGGACGGCCTCGGCTCGTGCGTGTGGGGAGACGCGCCGGCCGGCAAGAGCCACGACGCGCTCGCCCGCTCTCCCGCGATGCTCGAGAGGATGTCGGCGATCGGCGGGATGGTCGCAACGAAGCCGGAACCCGGCGGGATGTCCGCTTGACGGGTCTCCGCGAGGGAAGCTCCGGAAAGAGCAAGAAGAACGAAAGCGATTCCGAGAAGCGATTTCATTAGTGTCTCCCGCAAGATCTCGGGCCGAGCTCGCGGACCGCGTGGCGGGGTTTCGCGATTCGTTGTCCCGTCCGTGCTTTGCGCGATCCGAGGACCCCGGGCCGTTTCCCGCCGATCAGCTGATTCGAAGAACGGCGGCGCCCTCCAGGCGTCCTTCGCGGAGATCGCGGAGAGCGTCGTTCGCATCCTCAAGCGTATACGCTCGCACGCGCGCCCGCACGGGGATTTGCGCGGCGAGAGGAAGAAACTCGAAAGCGTCGCTTCTCGTGAGGTTGGCGACCGACACGATCTCCCGCTCCTCCCAGAGAATCTCGTAAGGAAAGGACGGGATGTCGCTCATGTGGATTCCGGCGCAGACCACGCGTCCGCCGCGGGCGACCGCGCGGAGCGCGGCGGGGACGAGCGCGCCGACCGGAGCGAAGAGGATCGCCGCATCGAGAGGGACCGGAGGCTTCTCGTCCGCGCCGCCCGCCCAGACCGCCCCGAGAGAGAGCGCGAACGCTTGCGCCTTCTCGTCGCCCGGCCTCGTGAACGCGTACACTTCGCGCCCTTGGTGCCGCGCGACCTGCGCGACGATGTGGGCCGCCGCGCCGAACCCGTAGAGCCCGAGCGCGCGAGCATCCCCCGCCTTCACCAGAGACCGATACCCGATGAGCCCCGCGCAAAGGAGCGGAGCTGCCTCCACGGAATCGTATCCTTCGGGAATGGGGAAGCAGTACCGATTGTCGGCAAGAGCGAGCTCCGCGAAACCGCCGTCGATCTGGTAGCCGGTGAAGCGCGCCTCGCCGCAGAGGTTCTCCCGCCCGCTCCGGCAATACGGGCAGACGCCGCAGGTACGCCCCAGCCAGGGAACTCCGACCCGATTCCCTTCCCGAAGGCCGTCGACTCGCGCCCCGCGCGCCGCGACGACGCCGACGATCTGGTGACCGGGAACGAGGGGAAGCTTCGGATCGGCGAGATCGCCGTCGACGATGTGGAGATCGGTCCGGCACACTCCGCAGGCGAGAACGCGGACGAGAACTTCCTCGGAGCCCGGGGACGGTTCGGGAAGATCGACGAGCCGGAGCGGCGCCCCGATCTTCTCGAGGACCATACCCTTCATCGATCAACCTTTCTCCCCTCGAGCGGGAAGGTTCCGCCTACTCGGGCTTCAGCTCCGACCCGAGAAGGCTGTGCGGAACGAGGAAGATTGCGAACATGACCAGCGCCGCCGCGAGGACAAATCGCCGCGCGTGTCTACCCTTCCGCAGAGACCGAAGCGCAAGAATCCACGCGATGAACGCGATCAGAGTCTTGTTGTCGGTGAGATCGTATCCGACCGGAAAACCGGTCCAGAAGCTTCCGAACGCGTACTTCTGGACGATCGGCCCGAAGAGAAGACCGCCGAGGAAGAGCAGAACGGCCGTCCACCACGAGAGTGCCGCGAGGCGAGTCTCCTTTCGAAGCGCCGCGATCCCGGCCGCGTTGGAGAAGAGCATCGCCGCGAACATGAAGAGAACGTGCGGCGCCAGCGCCCAAGCGGGAACGGCCCCCTTGAAACGCGTCACGGCGGTCCCCCTCTCCGGAACGCGGACCGTGCGGCTTCCATCGGTCAGCTCCACTCGGTACTCGATCTTCCCCGCCGGCGGTTGATGCGGGAGCGCGCCTTCGAGGCGCTCGCCGTTTCGCGCGAGCTCGATCGACCGGAACTCCTCGCGCGTCGGATAGCGCCTCCAAAGAATCCGGCCGGTCACCTCGGGTCCGGCGTTCTCGATCACGACCGGCTGGTCTCCTTCGCCCCCGTGCGAGCGGTGGAGGACGACTCGAAGCAGGCCGCGCCCCACGGCGGCATCCTCCGCCAGCGGAACCGTCGGGCCGGTCTTGCGCTGGAAATACGCCGCCCCGAACGTGATGAGAAGCGCGAGCAACCAGTGAAGCATGCGGAGACACCTCCTGCCGCGTCCGGGCGATGACGGGGGGTGGCACGAGCCTCACGAAAGATAGACGAAGAGCCGCGCGAGGACAAGCCGATCCGCGCTACTTGGCGGCGGCCGTGTCCGGCGGCGCTTCCCTCTTCTTCTCGCGGCCGAGGAGATCCTTGAGAGGACTCTTCTCCCCGGTGAGGAGGTTGTCGATCGCTCCCTTGACCTTGTCGTCCGAGTTGAGCTTCTGGAGAAGATCGCCCAGATTCCGGACCCCCGCGTGCGAGGCGGTCTTCGCGGCATCGTAGGTGAGAACGGGTTCTTTCGCCGTCCCGGTCAACCGAAAGTCGAGGAGGATCCGTCCCGATTCGTCCGCGAAGAGACCGGCAAGAGTCGTCTTCTCCCGATACCGCCTCGAGACCGCTTCCGAAAGAAGAACCGAGATCCCGTAGTCGAGGGTTCCGTCGAAGCCGACCGCGCCCGAGATGTTCCAGTCGGCGTCGGGCGAGGCGATGACGAGATCGTCGAGGCGGAGCTTCCCGTCCGCGACCGAGAAAGCGGACCACATCTCGCGGAACCGGACGTCCTTCATCTCGCCCAAACCGAGAAAGCTCGACAGACGGCCGAGAGCCGGGAGGTTCCGGATCGACCCGTCCTTCGCGCGCACGTTTCCGGAAGCCGACAGATGACGGAGGAGTTCCTCTTCGGTGAGGCCGCTCCCCTCCCATTCCGACTCCATCTCGAAGCGGCCGAAGAGAACGTCGCGCGCCGGCGTGAGGCTCGAAAGGAAGTCATTCGCCTCGAGATCCTCGGCTCGCGCGCGGAAGCGATAGATCGCCTCGCCCGGGCCGCCGATCTCGACGCGCGCGTTTCCGGAGACCGAGCCGCGATAGACCTTCGCCGCGAGATCGGTGAGGTCGATCTCTCCCGGAGGGACGACGGAGATCTTTCCTTTGAGCGAGGAGAGGGGAATCCGGTAGGCGATCGCGCTGTCCGCGGCAAGCGTTCCGGAGAGAACGCCGTCCTCGACTCGAAGATCGGACGCGGCCTTCCGCACGCGCACCCCGCCGAAGACACCGTGCGCGAGATCGAGTCGAATCGTGCCGCTTCCTTTCTCGATATCGAGCCGCGCGTCCGCGCCGGCGAGAACGTTCACGCCGGTGAGAAGGGTGTCGATTCGAATCCGTCCTGCCGCGTCGATGGGCGGAAGGGGCGGGAGAACGAGCGGGACCTCCCCCGGCTTCGGAGCGGGCGCGCCCTCCTCGGGCGCAGGGAGAAACGCGTTGAGATCGATCTTCTGCGTGCGAAGATCGAACTCCGCCGAGAGCGCTCCGAGAGGGTTTCGGATGGATCCGGAAAGGATTGTGGGCGAACCATTGAAATCAAAATGAAATGCGCTCGTCTCCGCGGTCTCCCCCCGGAGCGCGATCCTTCCGTGTCCGTTCTCGACCTGAATCGGCGGCTCCTCGGACGCGGCGGAAAGGTTCTCCGCATCGATCGCGCCGTTTAGCGAGAGGCCCTCCGGAGTCTTCGCCGGTCCGTTCGCTCGGATGTCGAGCTTCAACCTTCCGCCGGCGCGGAGCTTCTCGGGTAGGAGACCCGCCGCGGCGAGCGCATCGAGATCAACCTCCCCGTTCACGGAGAGATCGAGAATCGGGTCCTCATAGCGGGCGACGGTCCCGCTCACCGCGAAGGGCTTTCCCGCGACCTCGGCGGTGAGGTTCTCGATGACGGCTTTCTCCTCCGTCGCCTCGATCCGACCCGCGAGGCGTTCGATCCTTCCCGGATAGAGCTTGTTCCGAACTTCCAGGCCCCCGAGAGAGAGAGCGATCCGATACGAGACCGGCTCCCCGGCGGCGAACCGCACCTCCCCCTCCACCGCAAGCGGACCCGATCCCTCGAAACCGCCGGCGCGTTCCGCGGGGAGAAGCGAGAGGATCTCCTCGAGGCGGATCTCCGGAGTCGCGAGAGTGAACGCGCCTCGCGGGGCCTCGGGGATTCCCGACACCTCGCCTTCGAGAGAGAGGGAGAGCTTCCTCGCCGAGACGGCAAGATCGCGAACACGAGCGGTCCCCGCGGCCGGGCTGTATTCGACCTCGTATTCGGCGCTCACCGGACCGAACCCGCCCGCGTATCCGATCGCGCCGAGCCCGGGCGCGTAGAACCGGCCTGCATGAACCGTCCCTTCCGCGACGAGCGGTCCCCCGCGCGCCCCGAGACGAAGCGCGGTCCGCGCGGAGACGCTGTCGAGAAGGAAGTCCGCTCCGGCCGCGCGGTCGATCACCCGAACCATTCCCTCCTCGATCTCGGCGGACGAAAGAAGGAGGGTGAACGAGGCGGCGAGGTCTGTTTCCGGCCGGGCGGGAGGAGGCGCGGCGGGCGCTCCCTCCTTCGCCGGCGGTTTCTCTTCGACCACGAGAGCCACATCGATTCCTCTCGCCGCGACCCGGGCGATCTCGATCCTCCGGGAAAGAAGGGGAAGAAGGCGCATGGAAACCTTCGCCTCTCGAAGGTCAATGAGCGGAGGATCTTCAGCCGCCCGATTCGCGACGCGAAGCCCGCGGACCTCGATCCCGAGCGGGAAGAGCGAGATCCGGGCGTCGTCGAGGGAGACCTCGGAGCCGAGCGCCTCGCTCGCTTTCTCGACCGCCAGACGGCGCACTTTTTCCGGGGGAAAGAAGACGCGGACGGAGAGAACGGCGCCGACCGCGAGAACGAGAACCACGACCGCGACAATGCCGACCGCCTTGCGCATGATCACGCCTCCGCGAGAAGGTTTCCGCTTCGAGCAGGAGAAAACCCGCCGCGGGTTCCCGGCGTCTTCCGGAAACCCGCTTCCCCGCACAATGGAAACACCGCCCGGCGCGAAAGGCACCCGTTTTTTCGCTCCGGGTTTCTTTGCTGGGAAGCGCCGGATGGGGGATAATCCGGTGAAAAGGACCGAGCGGCTCGTGAACGAGGAGGTGGAAGATGCCGACGTTCGTCCTCATGACCCGTCTCGCCCCCGACGCGCTCAAGGACGCGGAGGGACGGAGAAGCAGGGGAAAGGCCTGGATGCAGAAGGTGAAGAGCGCGTGCCCGAACGTGAAGTGGATCGCGCACTACGCGCTCCTCGGCCCGTACGATTTCATGGACATCTACGAGGCGCCGGACGTGGAGACGGCCCATCGAGTCTCGCTGATCTCGCGCGCGGAGGGAGCGCTCACCGCCGAGAGCTGGGAGGCGATGCCGTACGAGAGCTTCCTCAAGCTGATGGAGGGCCTTAGCGTCTAGCCTGGACTATGCACGCGTTTCCTGCTGCGGCCGCGGATCGCGATTCCGTCAGCGCTTGGGCTTGTAGCGGTCCTTTTCGGCGAAGAAGTCGATCGCCCGAAAGAGCGCGGGGAACCTCGCCGAGTGGACGGCGCCTGCCGCGACGTGATAGGCGTCCCCGGCTCGATAGCGCTTCGTCTCTCCGCCGACGGTGAGCTCCATCTCCCCATCGAGGACGACGCCCCACTGCTCGCCGTGGCTGTGCGGGGAGACCTCGCCGATCGGCTCGATCTCGAGAAAGACGATCTGATGGTCATTCCCCTGCGAGATCCAGCCGCGGACGCCGGGGAACGGGATGTCCGCCTCGGGAAGGCTCTTGATCATCGGCGGGAACGCGCGCCCGTCCATCTTCTCTCCTCTCGTGAGGGTGCCGATCGAGTCTACCATAAGGAGAGCGGCCGGATCTCTGGCAAACCAACGGCTCCCTTAGGGGGGGCTTCGCGGAGGCAACGAAGATGAAATCGACTACCGAACGATTGACGTTCAATGTTCCCGAGCGGATGGCCTTCTTGAACATCACGCCTCAGGTCGAGGCGATCGTCGCGAAGAGCGGCGTGCAGGAAGGGCTTTGCCTCGTGAACGCGATGCACATCACCGCATCCGTCTTCATCAACGACGACGAGCCGGGACTGCACGAGGATTACCGGAGGTGGCTCGAAGAGCTGGCTCCGTTCGATCCTTCGCCGGAGCGCTACAAGCACAACCGGACGGGCGAGGAGAACGGCGACGCGCATCACAAGCGCCAGATCATGGGACGCGAGGTCGTCGTCGCGGTCACGAAGGGGCGCCTCGACTTCGGGCCCTGGGAGCAGATCTTCTACGGCGAGTTCGACGGCCGCCGCCCGAAGCGCGTGCTGGTGAAGGTGATCGGGGAGTAGGCGGAGGAGAAGCGGCTCTTCTTGCGGTTCTTGCTTCGGCCCGAAGGAACGATGCGCGCGTTTCTGCGGTTCGCCCCTCCCTTGACCCCCCTCCCTCCTTCCGGTACCCTCGTGGCTCGCGGGGGAGAACGCCGAAACTTATTGTTGCGGCGCGCGTTGGCGAGCGCGGGCGAGCGATCTCTGGGGGTGCAGCATGAGCCTTGTCGTCCGAGGAAGCGGTATGACCGTGGAGGACGTGGTCCGCGTTGCGCGCGGGCGCGAACCGATCGCCATCGATCCGGAGGCGGTCCGCCGCATCGAGAAGTGCCGCGCGATGCTTGATGCCAAAATTAAAGCGCGCGAGATCATGTACGGGGTCAACACGGGAATCGGCGAGTTCTCCGAGGTCGTCCTCTCCGATGAACAAACCGAGCTTTTCCAGCGCTACCTCATCTACAGCCACACGGCCGGATGGGGAGAGCCGTTCCCCGAGGAGATCGTGCGCGCGGCGATGCTCACGCGGATCAACGTGCATTGCCACGGCAACTCCGGGCAACGTCCGATCGTCACCCGAACGCTCGCCGAGATGCTGAACAAAGGGGTCACTCCGGTCGTCTTCCAGAAGGGGTCCGTCGGCGCGTGCGGCGACCTTTCCCCGATGGGGCAGATGGCCCTCGTGCTCCTCGGCGAGGGCGAAGCCTATTACAAGGGGAAGCGGATGCCGGGCAGACAGGCGATGGACGCCGCCGGGATCCCGACGATCGTCTATGAGGCGCGCGACGGCCTCGCCGTCATCAACGGTTCAAACGTCACGCTCGGCATGGGCTGCCTTCTCATCGACGAGATCGACAAGCTCCTACGCACGGCGGAAATTACCGCGGCGGTCACGCTCGAGGCGTTGAACGCGAACATGAAGCCGTACGACGAGCGGCTCCACGTTCTCCGCGGCTTTCCCGGGGCGGCGGCGAGCGCGCGGAACATCATGAAGGTCGTCCGCGGGAGCGCGTTCCTCGCGAGCAAAACGAAGAAGGTTCAGGACGCGTACTCGATGCGATCAACCCCCCAGGTCCTCGGCGCCGTGCGGGACGCGCTCAAGTACGCGCGCGAGCAGTTTCTCATCGAGCTGAACGGCGTCGGCGACAACCCGATCTTCATTCCCGAGGACAACCTCGTCCTCACCGGCGCGAACTTCCAGGGGACGCCGATCTCGATGCCGCTCGACCTTCTCGCGATCGGCGTGACGACCGCCTCGGTACTGTCCGAGCGCCGCATGAACCGGCTTGTGAACCCGGCGCTCAGCGTCGGTCTTCCCCCCTTCCTCACGAAGAATCCCGGCATGATGTCCGGGCTCATGCTCTCGCAGTACACGGCGGGCGCGCTGATCTGCGAGCAGAGGATCCTCTCGCACCCGGCGGCGACCGGATCGATCCCCGCCGCGGCCGACCAGGAGGACTTCGTCAGCATGGGGATGACCTCGGCGCACAAGCTCCGCACGATTCTCGACAACGCGTACGGCGTCCTCGCGATCGAGCTGATCGCGGGCGCGCAGGCGCTCGACTTCCGCGGCCAAGAATCGGGGCCCGGGGTGCGCGCCGCGCATGAGACGATCCGCAAGCATGTTCCGCGCCTCGAAGAGGACCGACCGCTCCACGAGGACAACAACCGGATGACCGAGGCGGTTCGTGCTTGGGAGATCTTGGACACCGTCGAGAAGGCGGCCGGTCGATTGGAGTCGTGATCCGGGCGGCGGCGCCGGACGGACAGCCCTGAAAAGAGCCGGATCGGACCGGCCGAAGATCGCGGGAAATCCTCGCTTTTCCTCGCGGCGGTTCCGTGATATGATTGCCGGTGAAGAGAGGTGCGGCGCCTTTTCGGCCGGGTGCCCTACGTTAGAAGTTCCATGGGTCCTTCCTGTAGCGCTTCCCCCGATTTCCGTCAGGTGTCTGATCGTCCTCTCGTGTCCTGTCGTCTCGGCATCGGCGCCGCGGCGGCGAGCTACTCCCAAGACGTTCCATCGCGCGCGAGGACGTCGACTCAACAGGAGAGAACATGACGAAGATCTATGTCGGCAACCTTCCCTTCACGGCCACGGAAGACGAAGTGCGCTCGCTCTTCGAGAAGCATGGTGCCGTCCACTCGGTCAACCTTGTCACGGACCGCTACACGGGGCAGCCGCGAGGCTTCTGCTTCGTGGAGATGGACGACAACACGGCCCAGGCCGCGATCAGCGCGATCAACGGCTACGACATGGGCGGGAGGTCCCTGAAGGTCGACGAGGCGAAGCCGCGCCAGGGCGGCGGGGGCGGCGGCGGCAGAGGCGGCGGCCGAGGGGACAGAGGGAACCGCTGGTAGGTTCGAACTTCCGAGCGAAGAGAGCGGGGGCGCGGGATGCGTTCCCGCTCTTTCTTTCGTTGCGATCCCGATGCGCGAGTAGAAGGCGGGCGGCCGAGCCGCCGGAGCGTGTGATAGGATGAGCGTCGGGCTCGGACATCGACCGCGTCTCGATCGGACAGGGAAGAGGTCGCGAATGAAGCAATGCGGACGCTTTCTTCTTGCCGGTCTTGCCGCCGCGCTGGTTCTCTCGTGCGGAGGGAAGCCAGAGGTCGTCGAGACCCGCTATCCCGACGGCCGCCTGCGCGTGCGCCGCGCCGTTCGCCTCGACGAGGACGGAAGGCAGGTCAATCACGGGCCGTACATCGCCTGGCATCCGAACGGTCAACAAGAAACCAAGTGCGAGTACCGCGCGGGGAAACGCTACGGCCGCTTCACGTATTGGCATGCGAACGGCGTCAAGGCGCGCGAGGGCGCGTACCGCGACGGCAAAGAAGAGGGGCTTTGGGTGCGCCGGCATGAGAACGGCGCCAAGAAGTCCGAGACCTTCTTTCGGAACGGACGAGAAGAGGGAACATACACCGCGTGGCACCCCGACGGAACCAAGGCCGAAGAGGGCGAGTTTCGAGAGGGGATGCGGGAGGGTCTCTGGACGACCTACGACGCGAGCGGATCGAAAACATCCGAGCGGTTCTTCCGCGGAGGCGTTTCCGAGTAGACGCGCGCGCTGCAGAAAAGGGGACGGCGGCGGATCGCGCGACACATCAATCGGTTGCGAGCGGCGGTTCGGAAAGCAACCGAGACGATGCAACACTTCTGCCCCTCCGCGCGTCTCTTGCGGTGGAACCGGTCGTGCGCCCCGGAGCGGCATCCGAGATGAACCCCAGGACGTGGACCTCCCGATGAGCGAAGAACATCGCGACTGGATTTGGCGCGTCATCATCATCGGTGTGTTTGCGCTCGTGCTTGCGTACTCCGGCGTCTTCCTTGCGCGCGAGTACACAAAGGTCGCCCGCTTCGTCCGAATGGGGGACATCTGGAGCTTCGTCGCCCTCGCGGCGCCGGGCCCGGCGGTCTTCACCGAGGTTTCCAACCAGGACTTCGTCGGCGCGCCGTATCCATCGCCCGGCGATACGCTCCTCGAGTTGAACGGCCTGCCGGCGACGGCGCGGAACTACTTCAGCACCTTCAACACGGAGACGCCCCCGGGAAAGGTGATCCCGATCCGCTTCCGCAGTCGGGGAGTGGATCATGAAAACCAGGTCATCACGCGGTCGATTCCCGGCCTTCTCCGTTTTCAGGTGGTGAGCCTCTTCATCCTCAGGACTCTCCTCACGCTCGCTCTCGTGTTCGTCGGTTTCTGGGCGTTCGCGCGGAGGCCGATCTCGCCCCCCGTGCGGACACTCGCTCTTTTCAGCTTCGCGACGGCGGTCGGCATGCTCCAGCAGCGCGTCGTGATCGCTGAGGAGTATGCCTCCTTCGAGATCCCGTACGCGAACCTCCTTAGGCTCGCCTTCGCCGCGCTCGCGTTCTTCGCGCCTGTTTTCTATCTCAAGCTTCTCCTCGTCTTTCCGAGGACGAACTCGTTCTACGCCGCCCACAGGAAAGCGGTGAACGCCCTCCTTTTCCTTCCGGGATGCGCGCTCTTCGCGCTCGCCCTCGCCGATCGGATCGGGCTCGCGGGTCTCGTGGCGGTGCACGGAACTCTCTTTCTCCTCCTCGGCTCCTTTCTCCTTGTCCGGAGCTTCGCACGGGCGGAGAGCTTCGTCGCGTGACGTCAAACGCGCCTCGTTCTCTTCGGATCGATCCCCGGACTCGTTCTCTACGGTCTTCTTCCGTGGGTCGTCTTCCTGGCACCGAACTGGCTCGCGAGCCGGTCGGCGATCGCGCAACTCTGGTTCTTCAACGCGACGTTTCTTCTCCTCCTCCTCATTCCCCTCTCCTTCGCATACGCGTTCGGCAGATACCGTCTTCTCGAGGTCGAGGCGAAGGTCCGGCGCGGCACGCGCCTCGTCGCGATCAACGCGATCTTTCTCGCCGCGGTTTTCGCGATCCTCTATCTCTTCGGCGAGCTGATCCTGAAGCAGTTCTCGGTCGAAAGCCGGACTCCGACCCTAGTGGTCGGGTTGATCCTCGCGATGGGCTTCATCCCCGCGCAGCGAAAGGTCCGGCACATTCTCGAGGATCGCTTCTATCCCGAGCGCGCTCGGCTTCGGGCGCTCCTTCGCGATTTCCTGCAGACCGCGGAGAGGCGAACGGCCGACGCGGCGGCTTTCTGGAACGAGCTCTCTCGCAGGCTCGCCGCCGGGCTCTCCGCGGATGACGTGCGCCCCATCCTCCGCCGAGAGAGCCGCGAGTCGACCCCGAACGGAAACGGAACGAGCGCGTTCGAGATGCTCGACGATCTGGTGGGACGACTCGGGACCGGGGACAGTCCGCTTCTCGTGGACGAGCTTGTCGCGAGCGGCCGGGTCTCCATGAGCGAGGGAGAGAGGCGATGTCTCTCGGAGGAACGAGCGGCCGTCCTTCTTCCCCTCTTCGCTCGTTCGGAACGAATCGGTTTCCTCCTCCTCGGCCGAAAGACGAACGGAGAGGACTACTCGCCGGAGGAGCTCGACCTCCTCCGATCCCTCGCGGCGCAGATCGCTCTCGCCGCGGAAAACTTCGAGCTGTTCGAGGAGAAGCTGGAGAAGCAGAAGCTCGAGGAACAGATCGGAGTCGCCCGCCGCATCCAAGAAGGGCTCCTTCCGCGCGTCTTCCCGGAGACGCCCGGGCTCCGGCTCGCGGCGCGGATCCGGTTCTGTTTGGATGTGGCGGGGGACTATTACGACGTCCTCTCCCTTCACGACGGGCGCACCTTGCTCGCGATCGGCGACGTGGCCGGGAAGGGGATCGGCGCCGCGCTCCTCATGTCGAACCTTCAAGCATCTCTTCGAACCATCAAGGATCTCGAGATCTCGCTCGCGGACGCCGTCCGCCGAATCAACGGGCTCATCCGCGAGAACACGCCGCCCGATCTCTTCATCACCTTCTTCGTCGCGATCATCGATCCGAGGAGCGGCGCCGTCTCCTACGTCAACGCGGGGCACAATTTTCCGGTGCTCGTTCGGTCGGACGGACGCGTGGAGAGGCTTGGGCTCGGCGGGATTCCTCTCGGCATCCTGCCGGATGCGCCCTATGAGGAGGGGAGAACCGCGCTGAAGCGTGGGGAAACGCTCCTTCTCTTCACCGACGGGGTGAGCGAGGCGATGCGGCCGACGGACGAGGAGTTCGGCGAGGAGAGGATCGCGAGCCTCGCAGCCGCACACGCGAGCCGCGGGCCGGACGAGATCGTCGAGCGGATCGAGCGCGAGGTGGAAACCTCTACCGGGCTCGCCTCGTTCGGCGACGACTTCACGCTCCTCGCCGCGGTTCCGGTCTGAGCATTGGTGACTGGTTACGAAACTCGCCAGGATCTGATCTGCCGGCGCGGGTTTCTTCTCTCGGTCTGGACGAACGCTGCGCGATCCACAGGGATGTGCGACAAAGGACTTCCGAACGGCGTCCCCGGAAGATCGCCGGGAATATCCCGAACTTCCCCGAACGAACAAGACCGCCGCGCGCCGACGGCGGTCTCCGAGCGGGAACGATCAAGAGGGAAACGGCTTTTGTTCTAGCCCAAGTTGGGCACGCATCTTCGTCGCGAGGCCGCGATCCGCAGCCGGAGCAGGAGACGCGCGCACAATCTCGGCTAACTGATCTTCCCCTTCTTGTAGAGGTAATGGTCGCCCCTGTTCTCGACCGCGATCATCCGCGTCTTGGGGAACCGATCTTCGCACTGCGAGATGAAGTCCCGGTAGCGCCCCGAGTTCGTTCCCCCGTGCATCGGGAAGAAGACGGCGGGCTCGAGCGTCTCGAGAGCGTACTCGACGCCGAGCCGCACCGCTTCCTGATCGCCGAACCCGCATCCCGCGATCGGCAAGAAGGCGATGTCCGGACGAACGCCGAGACCGGCGAGCCAATCGATCTCGGCCTTGTAGGGCCCCGAGAAGTCGCGCCTCCGGTTGGCGTGGTCGCCCGGGTGGAGGATCGTCACGCCGTCCACCTCGACGAGAAAACCGGCGCCACTGTCGTTCGACTCGATCGCGGAGACCTTCATTCCGTCGATCTTCCTCGTGTCGCGCGGCCCGACGAACTCGTAGCCGGACGCCGAATCCGGGCGGAAGCCGAAGACATACGTGATCTTCTTCACCTGGTCGCGCCAATCGAACACGGCGGGACTGTAATGATCGCCGTGCGCGTGGCTCGCGAAGACATCGACGCGCGCTCCGGCGATCTCCTCATGATTGATGTGACCGTTCGCGAGGCTCGGCTCGTCGCAAGGCGGTACGAATGGGGCGTAGTCGAAGACGAGAAGATGGTTCTTCGTGCGGACCGCCCATCCGGAATGGCCGAGATACCATACCGACGCCTCCCGCTCTTGCAGCACGGGAGCGTCGGCGAGACGTCCGTTTCCGTCAAGAGCCCCGCCCGGATCCGCGCCGGAGGCGACGAGTCGATCCGCCACTGCGCGGTGACCGTAGCGCGAGGCGTACGTCCCTCGGCATCCCGCGCGCGCGCCGAGGCCCCGCGCGCGAGCAGAAGATCGACGATCCCGCCGCGGCCGTGTATCGCCGCGACGTAGAGAGGGGAACGATCAGATTTCTTCTCGGCGGCTCCGACATCCGCTCCCGCGTCGAGGAGAATTGTCGCGACCTCAACATGCCCCCGATCGACCGCAGCGAGAAGCGGGGGCGATCCGGTTGTGTCCCGATGGCTCGGATCGGCGCCGACGTTGATCAGGAGCCGCGCGATCTCCGCGTTCCCTTGCCACGCGGCCGGAAAGAGAGGCGTCAAACCCCTCGGATCCGCCGAGGTGGGATCGGATCCTCTCCGGAGAAGAGTACGGACGGATTCGATCTTCCCCCCGAAAACCGCCGAGAGAAGAGGCGTCGAGCCGTGCTCGTCGGCAAGAGTCAGGTCGGCGCCCCGATCGATCAGGAGATCGATCATCTCGGGGCTCCGCCCCTGCGCCGCCCAATGAAGAGGCGTCGTCCCGTCCTCGGCCGCCGCGTTCACATCGGTCCCTCGCAACATCAGCCCGTCGAAGAGACCTCGGAGTCCTCTTGACGCGGCGAAGTGAAGAAGCGTGTACCCTCCGCGATCCCTGAAGTTGAGGTCCGCTCCGGCATCGAGAAGAAGGCGGATCACCGTCGTGTCCCCTCCCGCCGCGGCGAAGCTGACTGAGTACGCGCCGTTCTTGTCCCTGCGGTTCACATCCGCCCCTCGCGAGAGGAGAAACTCCACCATCTGAGGACGGCGCTGAACGGCCGCCACGTGGAGCGGCGTGCTCTCGTCCGAATCGAAGCCGTCCACGGCCGCGCCGGCGTCGACGAGGACTCGGGCGATCTCGACTTGACCGAAGGCGGCGGCGACGGATGCTCGATTCGCCATGGCGGGATTCCTCTTCGGTTCGGGTTGCGCAGGGAACGGGAACGAGCTCAGGCCGGCCTCTCGGCCGAAACGACTCCCGGCGAGCCGGACTCGCTCACACCCTAGAGACGATAGAGAGATGGGCTTCGCTCAAAGAGAAACAGGGCCGGCGGGTCTTAGAAAGCGAAAAGGCCCGGGGCTCGCCCGGGCCTCCCGCGTCGCTCACGAGAAACTCCTATCGCAAGAGCACCATGCGCTTCGTCTCTTCCTGCCCGTTCCAGCGGAGCCGGTAGAAATACACGCCGCTCGAAACGGACCGGCCTCTTTCGTCGAACCCATTCCAGGTCACGGCGCGCGCTCCGGGCCCTTCCGGACCGTCGACGAGCACGCGAACGAGGCGGCCCGAGAGATCATAGACACGTAAAGAGACCGGAAGCGCGCCGGCCCCTTCCGGAATCGTGTAGGCGATCCGCGTCGATGGATTGAACGGATTCGGGACGTTTCTCGCGAGGACCGCGCGCGAGGCCGCGCGGGGAGCATCGGAAGCGATCTCGGTCTCGACCTCCTCGTACGTCACGAGCGAGAAGTCGTCGACGCCGGCTTCGATGACCGACATATACCCCTCGTCGCTCGCGATGAATCGAAAGCGGACCTCGGAGGTAAGAGGGATGAAGTCCGACAGGTTCCGCTCGACGAACTGCCAGCGCTGATCGCTCTTCCCGTCCGTCTCGATCCGCACCCAAGAGACTCCACTATCCGAGGAAACGTCCACCACCCATTCGTCCGGATCGAGAAAGCCGGTGTTGTTCGAATACCAGCGATAGTACCGAACCCGCACGTTCGGATACGACGACAGGTCATAGACGGGACTGAAGAGCGTCGTCTTCCCCCCCTGGACCTCGTTCGCGCGCTGCGTCGACCCCGGAGGCGCGTTCCCCGTGACGAAGCACATCGTTCCCGGATCGGGCGTGTGGTCCTCGTCCGGAGCGACCGGGCCGTTCGGCCACCAGGTCCCGTTCGGGGCTGCACGCTCCCAAATCCCCTTCGTCGCGTCGTCGTCCGCGTCCCCGACAATCCACCCGCTCTCCTCCTCGAGCCCGTCCACCACGATCGGCGTGATCGTACCGACGAAGAACGTGTGTACGCTTTCCGGCGCGCCTTTCGGAACGACGAGCCGGTCTCCGTCCATGTCCCCCGCGACGAGGTAGTAATCGACGAACGTTCCGGATGGTTGCGGAGGAATGAACGCCTCGTATTCGTTCGGTCCGGCCGCAGGTGTAAGGACGAGGTCGCTCCATGCGCTGCTCGTCCGATACCGCACGAGGAGCGAATCCGGATTCAGCGAGCCGGAGGCGGTGATCGTCGCGAGAACTCGGTGCGGGTTCTCCGAGTCCTCCGTATGCGCGAGAGGAACGTGCTCGATCGCGATGTCGAAAGGCTCGGCCATCGTCGCCAGGAGCCCGACCGCCGCCCGTACCGAGCGTTCGGCGAGCGCCTCCGAGATATAGCTGATTCCGATCCTGTCGTTTGATGTATGAATATATGGCGAGTACTGGTTCGAATCTTCAAAGAAAAGGATCGCGTCGTAGCCGTGCCTCCAGAAGGACGCATGATCGCTGCTCGCGCCCCCCGGGATCGCTCCGTCCACGATCGAAAGCTCCGGCACGTAGACGCTCCCCACATCCATCACAAGATCCCGCATCCAAGTCGAGGCGACGTTCTTGACGATGTCAAGATCGATCGCGTCGCCCGGCGCCACGTAGCCGATCATGTCGGCGCAGACGACGCCGATAACGTCGTCGCCGTCGTGCGCGGCGCGCGCGGCGAATGCCTCGCTCCCGACGAGTCCGACCTCCTCCCCTCCGAAGGCGACGAACACGAGCGTGTGGTTGAACGTATACCGGCTCAGAATGCGCGCACACTCGATCACGAGAGCGGTCCCCGACGCGTCATCGTCCGCGCCGGGGCAGTAGTTGTGGTTCCCAGTGATCGAATCGTAGTGGCCGCCGACGAGAACGATCTTGTCCGGGTCCTTCACGCCGGGGATCACGGCCACAACGTTGTGCTTGATGTCCGGATCGAACCAGTGGAAGTAAACGCTGTCGATTCCGAACGATTCGAACTTCGCCTGGATCCAGCTCGCGGCGGCGGCGCAGCTGTCGTGGCGGCAGTACCGGGTACGGAAGTCCTGGAGACGCTGGACGACGGCGGAGACCTCCGCGATCGAAACGGAATCCACCATCTCCTGGACGAGCGGATCGGCGGTCAGCCTCTTGGCGGCGCGAGGAGCCTCTTCCGCGGACCGGACGCGCGCCGGATCCGTGAAGACGCGCGCGATCTCGAAACCGACCGCGGCGAGCGCCTCCGCCTCTTCAGGCTCGGCGCGCACGAGCGCGTCGATCCCATCGCTATAGAGAACCCGCACGGCCGTGGAGACGGCGGCGAGACCCTTCGCGTCCCGAACAGACACCGTGTAAAAGGTTTTTGTATCCATCGAAACGTCCGCGATCTCGTGTTCGATCCCAAGCTCCTCAAGACGGGCGATCTCTCTCGGACCGGCCGCGACGATGAGAAACCGATCCATGTCGCGGAGGATCGTGACGCCCTCGTCTTGCAGACGGGCGGCGAGACCAGGGGGAGCCTCGACGACGACGACGAGAGCTTTGTTCGCGGATGAGGCCGCGGCGAGCGATGCAAGACCAAGAAGAAGCGCGGCGACGAGGCCTTTCAGCATCGGAATGACCCTCCTCATATGCCCGGGATCCCGTTCCGGGACGTTCCAGTTAACGTCTTATTATAGCAAAAGTTACGGGCCGCGGCCAACCCCAAACCTTCCTCCGGGGAAGCGCGCGGCTCGGATCGCTCAACACTCTCTCGCGCGATAAGTTACGCGGCCTCCTACTTCGGCGGCTCGGCCAGGTTCACCCGAATCTCGAGCATCGAGTCGCCGAGAAACGCCTCGCCGTACTTCTCTCGATAGTCTCGAAAGAGCAGGCGGTCCGGGTCGGCGCGGAGCACCTCGAGATACGGATCGAGGTTTGTCACGAGGTTCGCGAAGGCGGCGCGCGCGGTCTCCGCGTCCGGATACGGAACTCGAATGAGCACTCGCGAGGAGTCGCCCGCATCGACGACGTTCCCCGAGACGCCGAATACCTTCCCTGCGAGCATCAGGATGTCCCCTTCCCCAAGCGTGAAGATCGCCTGAAGAGAGTAGGGCCCGCGCACGATTCGCTCCGACCCGGGAACGAGGCCGTCCTGCGGAAGAAGATCGAGGAGCCTCGCCGCCTCTCCGGGCTCGGCGTCGGCGAGAGCTCTCGATGCGAGTCCGGCCATCGCGGGAAGGAGAGCATCCCCGCCGTGGTTGTTCACCTGAACGTAGGTCGCCCCCTTCACGGCGATCAGTTGATGGCGGTTCCCGCTGTTCCGCTCGCCGACCTCTCCGACCGGCCGCTCGTCGCCGCGCATCGCGAGATAGATCGCGAGAGCCGACTCCGGGCTCTCCATTCGGTATCTTTCGACGACAAGCTCCCGTCCGTCCTTTCGAAACCGCTCGACCCGAAGGTCCTTGAAGCCAAGCTCGAAGAAGAGCTCGGCCCCGCCGTCGATGTGGCCGTAGAGGTCCTTCCCTACGAAGCGGAGCGGGCGCTCCTCGCGCGCCCACCCCACCAACGGCTCTTCCGCTCGAGCGGAGAAGAACGCGGCGGCGAGAGCCGCGAGCCCGACGAGAACGGATCGCAAGACACTCCCCCCTTTCGTTCGTCCCTGTCTATGAGTGAAGCACCTCGATCTTCTCCGGATCCGCGACCCCGAGCCCAAGCCGCTCCGCGTAGCGAAGATACTCGGTGTACTTCGGATGCTCGTTGACGTCGATCCCCATGCTCTTCCGCTTCTCGACCATGATCGCATGGCAGACCGCGTCCAGCGCGAAAGGATCGGTGGCGAAGAAGAGCGTGTTGTAGACGTACCTGGCCGCCGCGTTCGGCATCGGCCCTCCGTCGTACTGTCCCCAGAGACCGTCCGTCACCGAGAGGACCATCTTGTCGCGGACCGCGGGGAACGCCAGCACTTCCGTGCAGACGTCGAAGAAAAGCGGCTGGTGCAGGCGTCCGGTGTTGCAGATCGCTCCGTAGCCCATGTTCTTCGTCGCCATCGAAATGCCGTTCCCCGTGTTCTTGAAGACCGGAACATTGATGATCTTCGTAAGCCTCTTCGTGAGCAGCTTGCCGAAGTAGGAGTGCCGGCCGTTGAACACGTGCTGGTTGAGATACTGCTTGTCCGACGGGGCCTCGACGTCCGCCCAGTAGTATGCGTCGGGATCGAAGTTGCCGGTGCTCTTGTGGTTCCCGTCGGCGTCGAGCCAGCCGCTGTCGTCCTCGCTTTCGCCCGACGCGGCCGATTCGTCCATCGTCTGAAGTCCCTCGATCCCGACGCCCGGGTAACGCTCCGCCGTGAACCCGGCATCCCGGAGCATGTAATCGAATCGATCCCAAATAACGATCCGCTCCTTCGGGATGCCGCTTGCCGCGAGCCAGAGAACGATCGCATCGACGAGTTCGAGACGCGTGCTGATGAGACCCGGGCCGACCGGGTTCACCTTGATGCCGACGATGTCGTCCTTCGAGAAGAGAAGATCGAACGCCGCCTTCTCGTCGCCGCCCGCAAGCGCGCGGATGCCTCGGTTGAACATCGCCTCCACGACCTCCGCGCGCGGCTCGTCTTCCCGTACCGCCTGGGGATCCATCACGTGGACCACCCTCCCGGGAAAAGGCCCGGGGAGCGAATGAGTCGTTCTCGGGACCTCAAGCGCCTCGTCGATGTTCGTCTTCGCGCGCGCTTTCTCCGGCGACTTCTCCTCCGCCCACACGGACGGGTTTCCGAGAAGAAGCCCCGTGCCGACCGCTCCGCTCGCTTTCAAGAACGCGCGGCGGTCGACGAGAAACGCGCGCGGCATGCTCCGATACCTCCCGGTCTTCATAGTGATCCCCCGCCTCCGGCCCACGAGCCGGCGGCCTCTCGACCTCGCGGTTCCTCCTCGCTCCCTTCCTTGTCTTCATAGCCGCCCGCGCCGGGGAAGACGGGAAGGAGCGGACGATTCCTCGGATGACGGCTCTCGTTGGCGCTCGTCACGCGGATCGCCGCCAGATCCTTGAAAGGACAAACATATTCGCAGATCCCGCATCCGGTGCAAAGATCCGGATCCATGCGCGGCTGCTTCAACACGCGGACCGTTCCGTCCCTTAGGCGAACCGGCGTCTCGACGAAGTAGATCGCCTTGTCCGGGATCGGGCAATGCTCCTCGCAGACGATGCAATCCCGTTCATACGCGTACGGAAGGCAGCGGGTCGTGTCGATTAAGGCGAGCCCGATGCGGACCTCCTTCTTCTCCGGAAGAGGCAGAGGAAGGATGGCGGATGTCGGACAGACCGCCCCGCAAAGATTGCATTCGTACTCGCAGTATCCGAGGCGCGGAACGAGCACGGGGGTCCAGATCCCCTCGAGTCCGCCCTGGAGCGTCGCCGGATGAAGCGCGTTCGTTGGGCACACCTTCATGCACATTCCGCACTGCACGCACCGGTCGAGGAAACTCGCTTCCGGACGCGAGCCGGGCGGACGGATCAGCTCAGGGTTGTACGTGCGCGCCTGCGCGCGAGGAGAGAGACGCATCGCGAGCAGCGCGCCGGCGCCGCCGAAGGCGGAAGCGAGGACGGCGCGGCGTCGAAGATCGATCGAGCCGGCCGGCGTCTTTCTGAAGGGCGATTCCCAGCGAAAATCGATCGCGTCCTGCTTGCACGCGGCGACGCAGTTCCAGCAACCGAAGCACTCGACCGGAAGCCACTTGCCCGGCAATTCCGGCTGCGCCGCCGCCGGGCAGGCGAGACGGCAGAGGTTGCATCCCCCGCACGCCTCGTTCTCGGATCGAAGCCGGAGAAGGGTTCGTCCGGCGAAGAGACCGAGGAGCGCGCCGAGAGGGCACACGTAACGGCACCAGAACCGGGTGCGAAAAAGGTTGAAAAGCGCCGCCGCGAGAAAGACGAGAAACACGAGCGTGCTCCCCGCGAACGCCGCTCGTTTCACGACGAAAACGTGGTCGCGCAACAATCGGTAGACCGGCTCGCTGATCGACGCAAGAGAAAGAGGGCCGGCGCGCGGGTCCTGGTGGTAGATCGCCGTCGAGATCGCCTCCACCGAGTAGTGGAGCGAGGGAAGAACAGCCACGGCGACGCTCCGGTAGAAGAGAGCGATCGGATCGAAGACGCCGATCCAGTGCGCGCCGAGGATCGCCATCGCGGCGAGCCCGAAGAGAACGTAGTACTTCGCGCGCTGCCAGCGGGAGAACGCATCGCCGCCGGAGAGAAGACGCGTCTTCCTCGATCGGATCGTCGCGATCATGTTGTGGAGCGTGCCGAAGGGACAGATCCACCCGCAAAAGACGCGCCCGAGAAGGATCGTGAGGACGACGGTAGCGAGCGCCAGAAGGGAAAGCCCCTCGAGGGAACGGGCGGAAAGCCAGGTGGCCGCCAGAAGAAGAGGATCCAAGTCGAAGAAGAGGGAGAGAGCTCCGTCCGGTGGACCATCCGCCGGAGAGCGCGTCGCGAGAAGAAGACTGAGAAAGAGAACGAAAGCGATTCCCTGCACCGCGCGCCGCGTCCAGACGACGATCCGCGCGCGCCTTCGGGCGATCACGAGACGGCGACCTCGCGCAGGCGGAGCTCCCGGTAGGCGATCCGCCCGAGACCGGCGGCCTGGGCCGCCTTCACCGTTCCGATCCGCGCGGGGTCGTGGCCGAGAAGCTCGGCCCCGAACGCGTCGAGCGCGACGATGTCGATGGACGCGGCGACCGTGTCCATTCTCTTGACGTCGGAAAGATTTCCTCCCTGCGGGCCGCGGTCCGTGAGAACGCGCGCGCAGTCGAGGATCGAGAGCCTCGGCTTGATGAAGGCGGTGATGTCGCAGAGGCAGCCCGCGAGATCTTGATGCCACGCCCCGCGATTCCCTCCGATGATCCCCATGTAGTTCTTCATCGCGAGGGTAGCGCGGGAGAGCCCGTGATGCTTCGCGACCGGAACGTTGATCAGGAGATCGGCCTCGAGGATCTCAGGATAGAGAGGCCACTTGTCGAGAACGCGGCCGCCGATCTTGACGTCGCGGAAGCGGTTCTCGTCGAGGAAGACGACCTCCGCGCCCGCTTCCCTCGCGGCCGCCTCGATGCCGCTCGAACGGTAGGACTGCCTCGCGTCGTGGCAGGTGTTGTCCCCGACCTTCACCTTGCGAGCGCCGGCATCGAGCGAGAGGCGCACGAGCGCGGCGACGACCGCGGGGTTCGTCGTCGCGGCGAGCTCCGGAGCGCGGTTCCAGGCGATGTTCGGCTTGATCCAGACGACGTCCCCCCTGCTCACGAAGCGCCCCATGCCCCCGAGACTCTCGATCGAGCGCTCCGTGAGAGCGGCGGCCATCTTGTCGACAGCGTCCTCTCCGACCGGATCGCCCGCCCATCTTGCGATGCACATGTCGGGGGGCGAGGCGTCGGTTTCGCCGTCCGCCCAGACCGCGTAGGGCGCGAGCGCGGCCGCCCCCGCGGCGGCCGCCGCTTGCCTCAAGAACTCACGTCTCGTTGTGTTCGTCATGGCGTCCTCCTCGGGGACTTCATCATACCAAAGATGATGAGGAACGTCAGGCGGCCGCGTTCGGATTCGCCGTTCGATCGGATCCGCCTTCGCGGTCCGCGCGAACCATCGGCAAGCGCCTTGGGGGGATCAAACAGCGCGGGCCGTCCGAAAAACGCCCGCGCCCGAATCCGCTCAACGAATCAGGACGAGCTTCTCGACGACTGATCGCTCGCCCGCGACGAGCCGCGCGAAGTAGACACCCGAGGCGGCCTCGCGCCCCGCATCGTCCTTCCCGTCCCAGGAACGTTCGAACGCGCCGCTCGCGAAGCGCCCGGAGGCGAGCGTGCCGACCCGGCGTCCCGCCGCGTCGTAGAGAACGAGCACGAGATCGCCCGGCTGATCGATCGTGAAGCGGATCGTCGCCGTCGCGTTGAATGGATTCGGAGAGATCGCGAGAAGGGGCGCCGCGAGAACCGCTCCGGCGACGGAGGTCGAGGTCTCCGCGCGGAGCACCGCGAGAAGCGGGACGTGATCGCTGCTCTGATGGAGAGCCTCGGCCACTTCCGGCGGGACGGCCGCGTTGCCCCCCTGAATGATGGATTGGTTGAGGTGCGCCCCGTCGTTTCCGAAAGCGATGTACGTGTCCGCGTCGATCTCCAGGCCCACGCCGTCGAGCATCTCGACGCTCGCCAGGATCATGTCGAAGCGGTCGTCCATTCCGCCCGTCGCTCCTCCTCCGAAGGAGGTCGTCCGCGTGCTTTGCGTGTGAATCGAAGCGTACGCGGCGTTGTCGTGCCAATCGCCTTCCTGATCGATCGGGTCGTAGAGTCTCCCGGGCCCCTCCAAGACGAGATGCTGATAGGCGGATTCCGATGCCGTGTAGATATTGAAGTCCCCGGCGACCACGAACGGAAGATCCGCATCGAGCGTGTCGAGGGCGTTCCGGAGAATCGTGCACTCAGCGAGACGCTTCGCCTCGTTGTCGCTCCCCTGACTCGCCTTGAGATGAAGTGTGTAGATGCGGACCTCCTCGCCGCTCTCGGGGAGACGGACATGCCACCAGTCGATGTCGCGAAGAGCCGTGTCGAGCCATCCGTAGTCCAGGACCTCGATCGCGCCGGTGCGGTAGAAGAGCGCACGGTCTGTATCGAAGCCGTCATGAAAAGGCCCCGCGGACCACACTCCCGGCTCGACGAACTCGAGGACATCCGCGAGAAACGCGTTCACGCCGGACTGCCCATTCATCTCCTGCACGACGAGAACGTCCGGTCCGAGGCTTCCGAGGACGGTCCGGAAGTAGGGCGCCCTCTCGGGCCCGGTGCTTCCCGGGTAGTTCAGCAGGTTCCAGGTGGCGAGAGCGATCTCCTCCGCGAAGATCGGCGGGATCGCGAGAACGCTCGCGAGGAGAACGGCGGCAATAAGTCTTCGCATGACGCGGCACCTCTGGGGAGCGGATTTACGGGACGGTCGAGTACGAGTTGATTATACCATGATCGCGGCCCAGCTTGCCGGAATCTTAACGCGCTTTGCAGTCCCTTGACGTGACCGCGCTCCTTCCTCCGCATATCCTCAAGTCGAACCTTCGCAATCGGGCTGTCTGAGAAATCCCGGACCGGTCGTCTCATTGACGGAGCGTACTGCGGCAGGGTTCCTGGGAAGACGCGATGGCCGTCCGGAGATGGCTCGGTTGCTCTCTTGCCGGGCGGGTTCGGTCCACCGCCGCCGTCGGGAAGCCGGGGCGGGCTCTTCGCCCGGGCCGTTTCCTGTGTGGCGAGCGCGACCCGGCCGCTTTCCGAGGGGAGGGCGCGAAAGTTCTTTCGCGAGGGGCTCTCCTTGTACTATGATTCGACGTGATTCGCCGGAACGGCGCCGGCTCCGCGCGGAGACGGAATCGGCGAGCGATGTCCGGTCGGCCGCGGGGGACGGCGGCGCCTCCCTGGGGCCTGGATTCGATTGTGGAAGGCGGCCGGTCAGCCGCCGGGTCGAGGAGCGTGAAGATGAAGAAGACGTATTCGACAAAGGGCCAAACGTGCAAGGTGACGTTCGACCTGCCTCCGGACGTCCAGGCGAAGTCGGCGTCTGTCTGCGGCGATTTCAATGGTTGGGATCCGGCGAAGCATCCGATGAAGCGGAAGAAAGGAGGCGGCTTCTCCGTCACCGTCTCCCTGAAGCCGGGGATGCAATACCGTTTCCGCTACTTGTTGGACGGCAAGAAGTGGGAGAACGATTGGGCTGCGGACCGCTACCTTCCGAACTCCTTCGGGAGCGAGGACTCGGTCATTAACGTCTAAATCGTTTTTCGCGGCGAAGGCCCGGGTCGAATCCCGGGCCTTCGTCTTGCGCGCTCGAGGAACCGCGCGCCGCTCCCCCGAACGTTCAGCTCAGGAGCTTGGCGATCGCTGCGACCGCCGCAAGAACGACGAACACGCGAACCCATCTGGCTCCCTTCGCGATCACGAGGCGGGCTCCGACGATTCCGCCGAGAATCGTCCCCGCGGCGACGACGAGCCCCGGCGCCCATTGCACCTGCCCGGCGCCCGCGAAGAGAAGAAGCGCAGCGATCGTGAAGATGCCGGCGAGCGCAAACTTGACGGCGTTCCCGCGCACCGCGTCGTAGCCGCCCGCGAGCACGAATGTCCCGAGAAGAAGCACGCCGATCCCCGCTTGGAGAAACCCGCCGTAGAAGCCGAGCGCAAAAAGGAGCGGATAGAGCCGCAAGGGAACACGTCCGCCTTCGCTCTTCCCCTCCCACCGCTTCGGGTCGACGAAGACGGTCATCGCCATCGCGCCGATGAGAACCGCCACGACCTTGCGGAAGATCTCCTCGTCGAGGACCGTGGCGAGATACGCGCCCGGGACCGCTCCGAGGACGAGCGGCACAGCGAGCGAAGGGACATCCTTCCACGGGCGGACGTTGTGGCGGTGATACGTCCAAACCCCGGCGACGCACTGCAGGACGATCGCGATCCGGTTCGTGGCGTTCGCGACCTGAGGAGGCAACCCGACGAGAAGAAGGAGCGGAAGGGTCACGAACGATCCGCCGCCGGCGAGCGCGTTGAGAACCCCGCAGACAAAGCCTCCCGCGGCGAGGGCGACCGCCATCCAGAAGCTCGGCAAGTCGTTCCGCTCCTCTCCGTCAGTCGACGAGCTTCCAGTCCGCCGCGCCGGGCCCCTCCGGCTTCAACCGAAAGCGCTCGGGATCCTCGCGGATCATGCGGCGCAGCCATCCCTCCGGGTGTCCCTTCTCCTGCGCCTCGTTGTTCGAGTCCCGCACGTAACCGTCGTTGTACTTCGCGACGAGATGCTCGGAGAGCTCTCTCCAGCGGGCCGCGACACGCTCCCCGCACGACACCGAGTAGTCGGTCAGGTAGCGCCTCGCTCGCGCCGGGTCCCTTTCGAGAAGGCGGAGCGCGGTCTCCTCCACCGCCGGCTGAAGCGCGATCATCTCCCCTTCGAGCGCGCTCTGCACGGCGCGCACCTCCGGGCTCATGTCCGAGTAGCGGAGCTGTGCGTAATTGGAGACGAAGTTGAAGACCCACCAGGCGGATTCGGAGGAGAACTTCTCGAGGCTCCCCGCGGCGAACGACCGTGGAATCGCGTCGATGCAGCAGTAGAGCGGCGTGTAGCACGTGAACCATGTGTCGTCCACGCCGTACCAGAGGACGCCTCCGACCGCGTCGGGAAGGCGGGAGCGCGACTGGGACACGAACGAGAAGCCGGTCTGCCGTGTCGAGATCGGACGTTCCCACGCGTACTCGACCCCGTCGACTGTCCACGCGATCGGCCGCGAGCGATCAGGCGAGCCGAACGGCCCCGCGTCGGGTCCCACGGTCATGTCGAACTCGGTCCCCTCGTAGTGGTCGCGCATGAGATCGAAGACGTCGGCGAGCGCGAGCTTCCGGTCGGGGCGGATCCAGAGCGGGTAGGGCTCCGCTCCTTCCACCGCGCGATGGTAGTCGGGGGAAAGATCGAGCGAGGGGGCCGCGCGCCGGAAGAGGCTCCAGACGCGCGTCGCGGTGTAACGGAGGCTCTTCGGCGTCGCGGGACAGTACGCGTCGTCGAAACGGAAGGGCTTCCCCGAGGCCGCGTCGTAGTATCCGCGCTCGACCGCGAACGAAACGACATCGTCGGAGAAGAGACAGTTCTTCGGGTCGTCGAGAGGGAACGAGCCGATGCGCGCCCGGTTCGCGTGACAGGAGATCATCCCGTCCGGGATGCGAACCGCGACCCAAACCGCTCCCTTTCGCTCCGGGCCCCTTCCGATCATCTCGAGGATCCACGCTTCGTTCGGATCGCCGATCGAGAAGGACTCCCCCGTCGATCGATAGCCGTACTCCTCGACGAGATCCGTGATCACGCCGATCGCCTCGCGGGCGGTGCGCGCGCGTTGAAGCGCGAGCTGCATCAGGTCCCAGTAGTGAAGGATCCCGTCCGGGTTCACAAGCTCTTGGCGCCCGTCGAAGGTCGTCTCGGCGATGACGAGTTGATGCTCGTTCATCCCGCGGACGTGCGCGTACGTGTGCGGAATCTCGGCGATCTTCCCGCGCGCCTTCCCTCCCCAATCGACGATCTCGAGCGAATCGCCCGGTGCATGGCTCGCCGCCGGCTGAAGGCGGAGGCGCGGATGGAACTCCCCGTCGCAGGTGTAGGTGATCATCACCGACCCGTCCGCGGAGGCTCCTTTGGTGACGAGCAGGTTGGTGCACGCGCGCGGCGCGGTCGCCGGCGCGAGAAGAACGAGAGTGAGAAGCACGGCTGTCGACGTTCGCTCTTGGTTCATGAGATCCCTCTCTCCGAGTCTCCCTATCTCGCCGCATTCTACATCGGACCGCCCCCTAGGGGCATCTGCGAAAAGGCCGACCCCGGTCGTACCCGCCGCGTAGCTTCTTGTTTCCCAGCGAGTTGAACGGCCCACCCCTCCTTCATTGTTTTCGGAAAGCGGGGATGATAGGATCCGGCTTCAGGCGAGGCTGTTCCCTGATCAACCAACGGAGAAAGAAAACATGTCGGACAAGAAGGCGGACCTGGCAGGGCCGGGCGTCAGCACGTACGAGGAAGTCGAGAAGATCCTTCCGAACGATTATCAACCGATCCTCCGCCCGATGGAGCGGATGAAGGCTCTCTTCGGCATCAAGAACTACATCGAGGAGAACCTCTGCAAAGAGCTGAACCTGCAAATGGTTCAGGTGCCTCTCATCGTGGACCGCGACAGCGGCGTCAACGACTACCTCGATCGAGACGGCTCGCGCACCCCGATCGAGTTCCCCTGCGGGCTCGGCCTCGAGAAACGGATCCAGGCGCAGGTCGTTCAGGCAGCGACGAAATGGAAACGGGTCGCCCTCAAGCAGTTCGAATGCAAGGTCGGCGAGGGGATCTGCACCGACATGCGCGCGGTCCGCAAGGACTATTTCCTCGACCACGACCACAGCTCCTACGTCGATCAGTGGGACTGGGAGAAGGTAATCACGGCGAAGGATCGGAATCTCGAATACCTGAAGGATACCATTCGGAAGATCTGGAAGGTGATCTATGGCGCGAGCCGCTTCACCGAGGAGAACTTCCCGAAATTGAAACAGACGGAGTATCCGCCGATCCCCGAGGAGCTCGTGTTCCTGCACGCCGAGGAGATCCTCGACATGTACCCCGATCTTCCGAGGAAGCAGCGTGAGACCAAGATCATCCAGAAGCACCCGGCCGTCTTCATCCTCGGCATCGGCTGGACGCTGAAGGACGGATACCCGCACGAGATGCGCGCCGCGGACTACGACGACTGGGTGACCGAGACGAAGACCGAGGACGGGCGCACGATGCACGGGCTGAACGGCGACATTCTCGTCTGGAATCCGGTGACCAAGCGGCGCCACGAGCTGACCTCGATGGGGATCCGCGTGACGAAGGAGACGCTCAAGATCCAGCTCAAGATGACGGGACAGGAAGACTTCCTGAAGCTGCCGTACCACCAAGCGATCCTGAACGACGAGATCCCGCTCTCAATCGGCGGCGGCATCGGGCAAGCGCGCACATTCATGTACCTGCTCCGTACGGCGCACCTCGGCGAGGTGACGGTTACCGTCTGGCCGAAGCAGCTCAAGGAGATCTGCGCGAAGCGGAACATCCACGTTCTCGAATAGCGAAAGACTCCCGTAGCGTACCAAAGAAACGCGCGCGCCTCCCGGCACGCGCGTTTCGCTTTTGGAAGCCGCCCGGAGCGTCGGATCAAACCTCAGCTAAGAACTTCCCGTTCCTGAAGACGACCTTGCCGTCCGCATGGATCTCTCCGCCCTTCCGCATGTCCTTGATCATGTCCCAATGAAGGGTCGATTGGTTCATGCCTCCGGATTCGGGGATCGAGCGCCCGACCGCCATGTGGATCGAGCCTCCGATCTTCTCGTCGAAGAGAATGCTCCGAGTGAAGCGCGTGATTCCGTAGTTCGTGCCGACGGCCACTTCTCCGACGCGGCGCGCTCCTTCGTCCATGTCGAGGAGGCTCTTCAAGAGATCCTCCCCTTTCGCCGCCTCCGCTTTCACGACCTTCCCCTTCCTGAAGGCGAGCCGGACATCGGTCACCTCGCGCCCCTGATAGATGGCGGGGTACGTGTAGCGGATCGTTCCTTCGACGGAGTCCTCGACCGGACCGGTGAAGATCTCGCCGTCGGGAAGGTTGTGGTGGCCGTCACAATTGATCCACTTGCGTCCTTTCACGGACATGCGGATGTCCGTGTCCTCGCCGACGATCCGAAGATCGCGGATATGGTTGAATCTGCGGACCAGCGCCGCTTGCCGCGCGGAGATCTTCTTCCACTCGGCGATCGGGTCCTTGCGGTCGACGAAGAGCGCGCGATAGACGAAGTCCTCGTACTCCGAGAGCGCCATGTCCGCTTCCTGAGCCTCGGCTTCGACCGGGAACGGCGCGATCATGAAGGTCCATTCCTTCTTCGCCATTCGGGAGAAATAGGTCTCCACGATTCGGCGACGCGCTCTTTGCGCGCGAGCGACCTTCTTCGGGTCAACGCCGCTGTTCCTTCTCGTGTTGCTCTTCGCCCACACGAGAATCCTCGCGCGCGTCATTTCCGCCTCGTGAAGCTCGGAAGGAGAGGTTTGATCGAGCTGGTGCGGGGCCGCCTCCCGAAAAAAGATCTCCTCGGCCCAACCGGGTTGGATTCGCAGGATCGGATGACCGCCCGCCGAGAGAGTCTCCCGATAGAGCTCCTCCGCGAGAGGTTCCCCGACCGGCTCGTACGCGATCACGATCGCGTCTCCCTTCTTCACGCCGATCGAGTAGCGGCAGATGAGGCGGGCGAGGCGCTCCACGCGCGGGTCTTTCATTTCCTTCGTCTCCTTTCGTCGTACGCCCCCGGCTCCGGTCGCTCGGGGGCCGGCGGTTCCTCATCGGAGGGGAACAAGGCCGAGGTTGCGCGAGCCGGGACGGCTCCCGCGAAGAGAAAGCGCGCGCGGCCGGCCGCGAAGAGCGAATGCGAGAGAGCCCCGGAAAGAACTCCGGGGCTCCCATCGCTCTCTCCTCTCGAATCGATCCTCTACTTCCCCGGGCACTGGGAAACGACGCGAGGGTCGATCCCCTTGTTGCCGTACGCCTTGTCGAAGGCCGCGCTGAACTCCTGGGCGAGCTTCCGCGCGCGCGCGTCGTAGGCGTCCTTGTCCTTCCATGTGTTCTTCGCGATGAGCAGCTCCTTCGGAACGCCGGGGACCTCCACCGGTACTTCGATGTGGAAAAGCGGATCGCGTTCGCAGGAAACCTTCGCGAGCTTCCCGGAAAGGGCCGCGTCGACCAGCGCTCGGGTCAGCTTGATGTCCATGCGGGAGCCGACGCCGTACGGACCGCCGCTCCACCCGGTATTGACCAAGTAGACCTGCGTGCCGTGGCGCGCGAGCCTCTCTCCCAGAAGGCGCGCGTAGACATCCGGGTTGCGCGGCATGAAGGGAGCCCCGAAGAAGCGGGAGAAGGTCGAGACCGGATCCTTCACCCCCGTCTCCGTCCCCGCGAGCTTGCTCGTGTATCCCATGAGGAACCAGAGCATCGCTTGGTCCTGGTCGAGTTTCGCGACCGGCGGCAGCACGCCGTTCGCGTCGGCCGCGAGAAAGAGAATCGTCTTCGGATGTCCGCTCACCGGGTTCTTCTTGTAGTTCGTGAGGAAGGTCCGCGGGTAGGAGACCCGGGAATTCGGCGTCAGCCGCTCATCGTCGACGTCGAAGACCCCGCCCGGGTACATCATGCAATTCTCGATCAGCGCTCCGTGCTTGAGCGGGTTCGCCTTGTGGAAAGTAGCCTTCCAGATCTCGGGCTCCTTCTCCTCGCGGAGGTTGATCAGCTTCGCGTAGCAGCCGTTCTCGAAGTTCGCGATTCCGCTGTCGCACCAACCGTGCTCGTCGTCGCCGAGAAGCGCGCGCCTCGGGTCCGCCGAGAGGGTCGTCTTCCCCGTGCCGGACAGACCGAGAAGGAGCGCCGAGTTCCCCTTCTTGTCTTCGTTCGCCGAACAATGCAAGGGAAGAACTTCGATACCCGGAAGCAGATAGTTCATCACGGTGAAGATGAGCTTCTTGCAGCTTCCGCCGTACGCCGATCCGTAGACGAGCCCCACCCTCTTCTCGAAATCCATCGCGACGATCAGGTCCGAGGTCTTGCCGTCCGGGAGCTTGCGGAGCCGGCCCTCGTACTTCTTCGTCTGGATCTTGTCGTACGGAAGCACGAAGAGGAGGAACGGCGTCTTGGCGAACGGGCTCGAGCTCATCTCTTTGTGGAGGGGAAGGAACATGTTGTCCGTGAAGAGCACCGTGGATGCGAAATACGAAACGGTGCGGATGGGAAGCGCGTAGGAAGGATCCGCGCCGACCACGCGGTCGGTGATGTAGATCTGTTTCTTCGCCGCCAGGACCTTGAGACCGTCCTTCCAGAGCATGTCGAAGGTTTCCGGATCGAGGGGAATGCAGTTCGGAGAATCCCAGTCGATATCCGCCTCGATGCCCGGCCGCCTCACGATCACCGTGTCCTTCGGCGCGCGCCCCGTCGACTCGGGCGGAGTCCACGTCGCTAGGGCGCCGTTGGCGGAGACGAGAGCCTCTTTGTTGTCGATGACATGCTGGATGATCTCGCTTCGCTTGAGGTTGCGGCGCACCTTCCTGTGCTTCGCGATTACCTGATTGAGCGTCTTCGCATGATCCATAATCCGAGTCTCCTCTCCCGTCGTCGATGCCTCACGCCCGTGCGGATGAGCCGGTGAACGGTTTGTGCCCGCCTCGATCGAATCGGAGACACTATTCTAGAAGAGCGGGGCCCCGATGGCAACGAAACCGAAAGGAGGTCCGCCCGGCCCCGAGGCCCTGAGACTCCCGCCCGCCGCGGGGGCGCTAACCGGTTGTGCTATCATTCATTAGGAGGTATGATCCGCACGGATTCGAAGGGGGCGGGGTAGGACGCGGCGGCGCCTCTCGGCTCCTCTTGCGTTCCGCCGCGTTCTGTGACATTGCTTTCACGTTCCGCGCGATTCTCCCCGCCGCTTCGTGTATGATTGAGCGACGGCGAGGTTGGGCGCAGCAAGGAGTGATGATGGAGAAGTCCGCCGAGCCCGATGCCCCCAAGAAAACTCCCGCAACGATCGCGATCCGGGAAGAGTGGTGCAAAGGGTGCGAGTTCTGCGTGAAGTACTGCCCTCGGGATGTGCTCGAGATGAACGGCGTTCTCGCCGTCGCGATTCATCCCGAGCAGTGCACGCGCTGCCAGATCTGCGTATGGGTGTGTCCGGATTTCGCGATCAAGGTGACCTAGGGGAGAACATGACAATCGTGTCGAAAGCGAATGCTGGACCCGCCAAGAGCGCGGTCCGAGTGATGACCGGTAACGAGGCGTGCGCCGAGGCGGCGATCGCGGCCGGCTGTCTGTTCTTCGGCGGCTACCCGATCACGCCTTCCTCAGAGATCGCCGAAGTCCTCTCGAAACTGCTCCCGCGCGTCGGCGGGAAGTTCATCCAGATGGAAGACGAAATCGGCGCGATGGGCGCCGTGATTGGAGCGTCGCTCGCGGGCGCCAAGGCGCTGACGGCGACCAGCGGACCCGGGTTCTCGCTCAAGCAGGAGAACATCGGCTACGCCTGCATGGCCGAGGTCCCATGCGTGATCGTGAACGTCATGCGCGGAGGACCGAGCACGGGACTCCCCACGCTTCCGGCGCAATCGGACGTGATGCAGGCCCGCTGGGGAACGCATGGAGATCACCCGATCATCGCGCTCTGTCCCCGGGGCGTACGCGAGACGTACGATTTCACCGTTCGCTCGTTCAACCTCGCGGAGACGTACCGCACGCCGGTGATCCTCCTCCTCGACGAAATCATCGGCCACGTCAACGAGAAGGTGACTCTCCCCGATCGAATCCGCGTGGTGGAGCGCGTGAAGCCCGGGGCCGACGTGACGGAGTACTTGCCGTATCCGGACACCGATACGGACGTACCGCCGATGGCGAGCTTCGGAGAGGGGCATCGTTTCCACGTGACGGGTCTCGTGCACGACGAAACCGGTTTTCCGACGAACAACCCGGAGAAGATCGAGCACATGCTCCGGCGCCTGAACCGGAAGATCGACCGTCATGCGGACCGGATCATCCAAGTGGAAGAAGATGCGAACGAGAACGCGCGGATCGGCGTCGTCGCTTACGGCTCGACGGCTCGCTCCGCTTCCTACGCGGTCCGCCTCGCTCGCGAGGAGGGCATTCCCGTCTCCATCCTCTCGCTCCTCACGATCTGGCCGTTCCCGGAGAAGCCGATCCGCGAGATGGCGAACCGCGTTTCGGACATCGTGGTTCCCGAGATGAACCTCGGCCAGCTCGCCCATGAAGTGGAATGGGCGGCCTGCGGGAAAGCCCGTGTTCACAGAGTCAACCGCATCGACGGAGAACCGATCCATCCGCAGCACGTTCTTGACGCGATCCGCGCGGCAGCGAGGGGAAAGTGATCGACTTCGAAAAATACCTGCGCATCAAGAAGTTCCCGCTGATCTGGTGCACCGGGTGCGGGAACGGAATCGTTCTCAAGGGAATGCTCGGCGCGATCGACCGGATCGGCCTCGACAAGAACAAGATCACGGTCGTCTCGGGCATCGGCTGCTCGAGCCGAGCGACCGGGTATGTCGACTTCAACACGCTGCACACCACGCACGGCCGCGCGATCGCGTTCGCCACCGGGGTCAAGTTCGCGAACCCGGAGCTCACGGTGCTCGTCGTCACAGGCGACGGCGACGCGACCGCAATCGGCGGGAATCACTTCATCCACGCTGCGCGGCGCAACATCGACATCACGGTGATTCTCTACAACAACTGGATCTACGGAATGACCGGAGGACAGGTCTCGCCCACGACCCCGCACGGCATGCGGGCGACGACTGCCCCGTTCGGCAACCCGGAGGGCTCGTTCGACATCTCCCGCCTGGCGATCGCCGCCGGCGCCTCGTTCGTCGCACGCGGCTCGGTGACGAGTCCCGTCAAGCTGAGCCAGTACATCGAAAAGGGGATCCGGAAGAAGGGATTCGCGCTGATCGAGGCGTTCACTCCGTGCCCCACAGCGTTCGGCCGGCAGAACAAGATGGGGAAGGCGATCGACAATCTTGAATGGATCGAGGAAAGAACGGTCGACGTGAAGAAGGCGGCTGCGCTCAGCCCGGAAGAACTCGAGGACAAGCTGGTAACAGGCATTCTCGTCGACGTGGAAAAAGCGGAATACACGGAGCTCTACGACAAGTTGGTCGAAAACGTGCGGGACAAACCAGTCGACCTGCACGTTCCCGAGCGTGAAGTCGTGCTCGCGAGCATCGCCGTCGCGGGAGGAGAGGAACTATGAGCTTTCGCTGCGAGATGCGTCTGAGCGGCGAGGGGGGCCAAGGTCTCGTGCTCGCTGGGAAGATCCTCGCGGAGGCTGCCGCGATCTACCAGGGTATCAACGCCACCCAGAGCCAGTCGTACGGTCCCGAGGCGCGCGGCGGGGCCAGCCGCTCCGAGATCATCCTGTCCGACGAGGACATCGACTACCCGAAAGCGGTACGGCTCGATCTTCTGCTCGCTCTCACGCAAGAGGCGTGCGACCGATACGTCGTGGACCTCAAACCGTCCGGCGTCCTTCTCGTCGATTCGGACGCGGTGAAGAAGGTGCCCGAAGGTCCGTTCAGGACGTACCGCGCGCCCGTCATCCGGGGGGCGCGGGAGACGATCGGGCGCGAAATAGTCGCGAACATCGTCGCGCTCGGCATCATCACGCGCATCGCCGACGTGATCGATGAAGAATCGGTTCGAGAGGCGATCCTCACGCGAGTGCCGAAGGGGACGGAGGAGATCAACCTGAAGGCGTTCGAGCTGGGGCTTTCCATGGCCGACCGGCTCATCGCCGAGGAAGCCGGAAAGCCCGGCGCGAACTAGCCGCCCGGAACGCGCGCTCTCCCTCCCAGACGACGCGGAGAGTGCGGCACACGCGCGGCTCACCCCAACACGCGGGCGTATCCCGCAGCCCGGACAAGCGGATATGCTGCGCTACTTCCGGCGGCTCGAGGAACGGTCCCAAGAGCTTGGGAACCACCGTCGCAAGCACGTCCACGCCGTCGACAAGCACGGCAGGCTTCTCATCGACCGTTTGGAGGAATCGGGCCTCTTCGATCGCGTTCACCTTCGCCAGCTCGCGCAGGATCCCATCGCCGAAATGGACGCGGTTCTCGAGGCGGGCCGCGACGCCGAGGAGAAGCTCGTCCTCCTCGGAACCTACTACTCGATTCAGTTTCTCCAGATGAACATCCGCTCGATCGACCTCCTGCGATTGGACGCGAGCGGGTCCGATGACCGCACAGGCGTTTGCCGCGACTTCATCCGCGGGGTCGGAGACGACTTCCTCAAGCTGATCAGCGGATACATGACGCGCGTTCTCGACCTCTCGTTCGGAGACGAGCCCCGCCCCGAGTTCATCGTTTGTTCGGTAGGAACGCGCATGCACCAGGACGATGTCGATCTGGGCATCATCGATGACGGAAGCAGGGCGCGCGTCAACCTGAACCGCGCGATCGCGAGGACGGCCCGGGAGATGATGCGCTACGCGAGCGTGCCCGATTTCTATCTCTCCGAGCACGTCGGGGTAGAGAACTACACGGCCTCGATCGACGAGTACCGCCGGCGCCTCGATAAGAAGATACTCGACTTCGTGAGCGTGACGGAGATCCTCTCCGTCTACCCGCTCGTCGGCAGCCAGGAGCTGTTCAACCGCTTCCGGAGACGGATCATCGGCCGGTACTACTACCGGCCTCGCGGCGAGAACCGAGAGCACGAGGGGTATCTCCGCGGGCTGCTGGGGGAGATCGAATCGCTCTTACTCTGGCCGCACGAGCCCGAGCGGATTCACCCCAAGGAAGACCTCCTCCGCTTGGTCGGGGCGATCGTGAGCGCCTACCGATGCGTCTATCGGATCGAGGAGTCGGATCGATGGGAGGCGATGCGGCTTCTCGGGAAGAAGGTGCGCCGCCATCGGGAGGATCTTGCCGAGCTCGAAAAGAACTACACCCACGTCGAGACCTTTCGCCATCTCTACCAGCTGTTCTCCGCGCAGGAGGAGGAGATCGATCTTACCAATCCGGTCGAGCAGAACACCCTCCAGCAGGTCGCTCTCACGATGGGATACGAAGACGTTGGGGTCATCCGCGCGCGCGAGCAGCTTCTCGTTCGGTATTTCCAGCATGTTCGGCGCGGCCGCCAGACCGTTCGATCGCTCGTGCCGCTCTTGTCCGAGCACATCCGGAAGACCTCCGTCTTTTCCACATGGATGCGACCGGACGCCCAGGATGAGGGGGCGGTTCCCAAGAGGAATCTTCCCGTCGGCTTTCTTCGCCACGTGCGCTACTTCCAGGGCATCAAGTATTGGAACGATCTCCTCGAGGCGCTTGAGAATGAACGAGGCGACCTGCTCGATCGGTTCCTTACCGACATGTTCGCTCTCGATGAGTCCCATCGCACGCAAGTCCTGAAGTACTACGCCTCCTGGGGATACGAGACGTTCTATACGCTCGAGCGCCTGCTGGTCGTGTTCGGACGAAATACGCGAAAGCGAGGCGCTCGCGAGGTGTTCGAGGGCTTGAACCGGGCCTTTCTGGACACAATCCAGGGAACGCCGGACGATATTCGGCGCCTCGCGACCGTCTTCGTTCATTACCCCTTCATGACCTACCGCTATCTGACCCTCATGGACGACCGTTCCCTGGCGGAGTTTCACTCCAAGCTCGGAGGGGAAGTCTGGGACGCGCAGGCGGGGCGTTGGCGAGATTGGCTCGTGCGTCTCTGCGAGATCCTCCGCCGATCGAGCCGGTTCTTCCGGAGATCGATCGACCGCGTGTGCGAGAATCATCCTGAGTATCTTCTCTACTTCGGCGACCTCAAGAAGCTCGACCGGATCACGAAGGGGATTCTCGCGGATCTTCTCCGCCTGCCTTCCCACGACCAGCAGAAGAAGGAACTCGGCGCCTACTACGACCTGCAGTTCCTTCGGATCGGTCTCGCCACGCTTCAAGGAATGCCTCTCTCCCAGCTTGACGCGGAATTCACCGAGTTCGCCGACTACTTCCTCGAAATCCTCTTCGATATTTGCAAGGCGGAAGTGGACGCCGAACAGGGGCGGCGTCTTCACACACACGATTTGCTCGCTCTCTTCGTCGCCGGGGGTCATGCGCGCGAGCGGGCACACCAAGACGACTACGATCTCATTGTCCTCCTTAACTCCGATTCGGAAGACGTCCATGAGTACACGAACCAGATCATCACGCGTCTCAACCGGGAGATCAGCCGGAGAGGCATCATGCCGCAATACCACCTGGCCGATCGATTCGGGAGTTTCGTGACGCGTTTCTCTGAACTCGAGAGCTTCCTGCGCGGCGAGGGGAAGACGTCTTACGTCGACATGTCCCAGCTTCTCGGCGCCCGCCAAATCGTCGGGAGCAGCCGCCTGGAAGCGGAATTCAACCGCCGGATCGTCGAAGGCTGCATCTACGAGAACAAAGACATCTACACGATCTCGGTGATCGGTGAGATCGAGTCCCGGAGAAGCTTCATGGGCGAACAATGCGAGGGAACGGAGTTCGACATCAAGGAGTGCCGGGGCGGTCTCAGGGACCTGGAAATGGGAATGCTCCTCTGGAAGGTGATGTACCGGATCCGGGAACCGATCGGAGGGCGCTTCTGGGACGTGCTCGCCGAGAAGTGCCCCGGACAGCGCTGGGAGTTCAAGGAGTTGAAGGAATCGTATCAGTTCCTGAATCGCCTTCGGGACGTCTACCGACTCTCGGTCGCCCCGGTCAACGTGCTGAACCCCGCCTTCATGGGGCGCCCGGCCGAGCTGCTCGGCTATCGTTCCTCCGACGGCCTCACCGCCGGCGAGAAGCTCCTCCGCGACCATGCGAAGCACTCCTCCCGGGTCGCCGAGAGCCTCGATCGGCTCATCCGGGACGCCGTCAAGTTCGAGGGAGGAACCTCTCCTCCAGAAGGCCGTGCCGAAGCCCTCGATCGCTGACGACGAACTTCGGCGCCCCCAGCTTCAGGAGCGCCGCGCGCGCCACCGCCGCTCCCGCGAGAATCACGTCGGCGCGTTCGGGCGGAAGACCCTTGATCTTCTTGCGTTCCTCGACCGAAAGGGGCCGCAAGAGATCGATCTGGCGTTCGAGCTCGACGAGAGCGACCTCGGCCCCTCTCGTACCCGCCGGATCGAAGGGCTCCGTCCGTCTCATGACCGCCGCGATCGTCGCAGCGGTTCCCCCGACGCCGATCGGCGCTTCCGCACAGAGAGGAAGACCAGAAAGAGCGCTTGTCACATGAAGCAAAAGCTCCTCGAGTTCCCGCGCGGCGACCGGATCCGAGCGGAGAAACCGATCGGTCAGAAACCGGACGCCGATCGGAAGGCTGACCGTTCTCTCGATCCGATCGCCGCTGCCGCTCGCGAACTCGACGCTCCCGCCTCCTATGTCGAACACACATGTCTCCCCTTCGGCGCGGCCCAGGATCGAACGGGCTCCGCGGTAGGAGAGCCTCGCCTCTTCTTCGCCGGAGAGGATCTCGATCGAGACGCCGAGAGCGCGCGACCGAGCGAGAAACTCGTCCGCGTTCCCGGCCGTCCTCAGCCCCATCGTTCCGACGACCACGACGCCTCGCGCGCCCCGCTCTCGAGCGGCCTCGAGGAACTCCGCAAGGACACCGAGGGTTCTCTCCGCAGCTTCCTCCCCGATCCGGCCTCGCGCGTGAAGGTCCTTCCCGAGACGCGTGACGGCGACCCGTTCCTCGACGACCTCGATGCCGGCAAGAGAGACACTCGCGATGAGCAGCTTCACCGAGTTCGTCCCGATGTCGATCGCCGCCCGTGTTTCCGATCCGCGTCTCTTGCGGGATTCCTGCATCCCTTCGTTCCCTCCGTTCCGCCCAAAGCGCGGTCAATCCGCAATCAACAAACCGATCAAGGCGGCCGCCGCCACCCAGAGAACTGCATAGTCCATCCCGAGCACCGGAAGGAAGAGAACGCTTCCGGCGAGCGCGCCGGCGCTCCCCCCGATGAGGTCCGCCGCGTAGAGCGTCTCGCCGGACGCACCTCTCCTTTCCGCTGCGCGGCAGAAGATCGCCCCCACGAGAAGAGCCCCGAGAAGAAGCCACGCAAAGAAGACCGGAACCGAACCCGCGACGCCCCATCGGAAGAAGGCGATCGTGAGGAGCGAGTGCGCGGCCAGCAAGAGAAGCAAGATTCGGCCGCCGCCCGGCGCGCGCGCGGCGAGCCTCCCCGCCCAAGGCGAGAGCGCCAGACCTCCCATGAACCCGGCGAGAAGAAGACCGACATCGCGATACAAGACCCCGCTCGCAGTCTGAAACCGAAGAAGGACCGCGAACTCGATCACAACCCCCGCGAAACCGGCAAGCGCGACGAGAAGCGCATCGGCTCGGGGAGACCCGCCGCGCATCCGAAAGAAGACGGCGAAGAGCAAGACGAGAAACGCCCAGATCCAGGCTCCCCCGGGAAGATCGAGATCGGCGAAGGGCCTATGAAAGCGAGAGAGCCAGAGGAGAATCGTGAAGGAGTAGCAGATCGGCCGTCTGTCCGAGTTGACCGGCACGAGAAGCCCGCGCATCTTCTCGTCGATCGAAGCGAAGCGGTCATTCGTATAGAGATAGCGAACGTATGTATCGTTCACGAGTCGAGTTTCGATCGCTCGTTCTCGGAGACGGCGGCCGAGCGCGCCGTGGTCCCGATCGAGGGGCTCGTCGGAGGCGAGAAAGATGTTCGAGGCGCCGGGCAGAACGACGACATCCGAGAACGTCTCTCGCAGGGCTCGGTGGATGCTGGCGTTTCTTCGCGCGAGAAGCGGCGTCCAGAGTTGCTCCGCGGAGGCGAGCCGAAAGGCGAGCACACCCCCGGGCCGAAGGGCGCGCGCGGAATCGCGGAAGAACTCGCGTGTGAAGAACCGGTTCGAAGCGCCTGCACCCGGATCAGGCCCGTCGATAAGAACGGCGTCGTAGCGGCTCGCGGCCCGCCGCACTTCCCGCCTCGGATCGCCGACAAGAAGCCGAACGTCCGGCGCTCCTTCCGAAACTCGCCGATCCTCCGGCAGATGCTTCCGGCCGAGCTCCAATAGGGCGCGGTCCGTTTCCACTACGTCGATCCGATCGGGGCGATGCTTCCGAGCCTCGACCGCCGCGCCGGTCATCGAGCCCCCAACGAGAAGAACTTCTCTCGGAGATTCCCTCTGGATCAGCGCGAGATGGACGAGCTCCTCAGGATTCGTGCTCTCCGTGTCGAACGAGAGCGCGCCGTTTTCGAAGACCGCGATCTGTCCCCCCCTCTCCGTCAGCGTGATCCGGCCGTAGGGGGAGTCGCGGCTCGCGAGAAGCGATGGGAGTTGCCACCGCTGGGTCTTTCGGTCGACGTCGTCGCCCGCGAGAAGAAGCACTCCGAGGAGCGCGCTCCCGCCAACGCGGAAGAGAAGACGAGACGACGCGCCGAGGCGCGGGACGAACGACGCGACGAAGAGAGCCGAAGACCCGAGGAGAAGCGCGACCGCCGAGGCGGGAGCTCCTGCGGCGAGAAGAAGAACGGACGCGATGCCCCCCGCCACCCCGCCGAGCGACTCGAGCCCATACGCGACCCCGAAGCCTCCGCCGAGAGCGCGCGAGCGCCGCGCGGCTTGAACGAACGATAGCCCGAGGATGAATCCGGCGGGCGCGAGCACGATCGCCAGCACGACGACCTGCTGTTCCAGGGGGAGATAGGCTCCCGGCGTCGCGCGAAGGAGAAGACGCGCGCCCCTGGCGAGCGCGACGGTTGCGGGCAACGCGAGGCCGGCCAGCGCGAGGCACGGCGCCGGCTCCGCGCCGGTCCCGCCCCATCCCCTCCGTCCGGCGAAAGCCCCCGCGCCGGTGCCGATCATCCAGAAAGCGATGGATAGAAGAACGACGAGCTCGCTCCCGAAGAACGCGACCGCCGATTCCCGAATGAGAACGACCTGGGCGAGAATCGAGAAGAACCCGATGAAGATCAGGACGAACTGCATCTCTAGTTATGATCCGGCAGAAACTCGACCGGTGTTTCTCGGCCGGTCGGTCCGGGCGCGGCGGATCGTTTATCGCACGACTTCTTCTTCGTGAAAGACATCCGCTTGAAACACGAAGAGTCGCGCTTCCTTCTTCCAACAGCCGCCCGGAAGACCCGCTTTCGCGCAGAGATGATCGAGCATCTCCTCGCGGCTCCATCCTTGTTCGGGCGCCACCTGCGGGAGAAAGATGGCGGACCTTCCGTCCTTTTCGATCACGACGCCGTCCCGGCCGACCACGATGTCTCCCGGCTTTGCGACTCTCCGCCTCGGCGTGAGAACCGAGATCTCGATTGCGATCTCGCCCCACTCCTCGAGCGTCAGGGGAGCGAAGCGGCGATCGCTGAAGGCCGACTTGAGAGCCGTCTCCGACACGACACGATAGAGAGGCCGATCCTCTCCCATGTGTCCGATGCACCCCCTCAGCTCTCCGTTCTTCTTCAGCGTGACGAAGGCGCCCCTCGCGACGAGGAGCTCCGGATCGTCGGCGCGCGGAAGAGGCGCGGTGCGCGTCCGAAGGTACTGATCGATTGTGCACCGCGCGTGGCGAAGAAGAGCACGCTTCTGATCCGCGCGGAGCGGCGAGCCGTCCCCCTTCGCGCTCGGCCGGTCGAGGCCGGAGAAGTCGGGGGAGGTCACGCCGGTCCCAAACACGACCGCGCCGTACCCGACGACTCGCCCCGGATCTCCGATTGCGGCATCTCCGGAGTTCGCGTAGCTCACGGCGACCCCGTACGGCGCGCCTAGTCTTCTTGCCGCGCGCATGACCACGAGTATCGGCGCTTCGCCGCACGCGGCCGTGGAGAGCCCCGGGATGCCCCGGTTCATCTCGCGGCGGATCGTCGCCCGCACCGAGTCCGGATCGCCCGCGGCGATCGCCCGAAGAACCCTCCCGTCGGTCGTCGCCGCGTCGTCTTGCGCCGGATAGTGGGAGAGATCCGTGCTCGCGACGATCAGCGCTCCCCGATCCGCGGCCGCGTCGGCGAGCGCGTCGCCGAGAGCATCGCAGAGATCCGGATCGGCGCTCCCGACGACGACAGGCACGATCTTCGCCCTCGGGAAGAGCACCTGGATGAACGGAACCTGAACCTCGACCGAGTGCTCCCTCTCGTGCGCGTCCTTTCGCGAGACGAAGCGCTCGTCCGACCTCAGCAGCTTCTTCGCGAACTCCGCGTCGACGGGGACTTCTCCGAGCGGCGTGCGGAAGGAGCCTTCCGCCCAAACAGCGGCGCCCCGAAAGGCCGGGACCGTATGGTTCGTTCCAATAATGATCACGGTCGAAGGATTGAGGTCCGCGGCTTGTTTGTAGGCGTCTGCCGCGATCTGCGCGGAATAGATGTAGCCGGCGTGCGGCGCGATGAGAGCCATCGGACCGGGGACCGGCCGGTCGACCGCGTCCTCGAGGTAGCAGTCGATCGCCCGGCGAAGCTCGGATGGATCCGCAGGATAGAAACTCCCCGCAACCGCCTCGGGACGGGTTTCTCCGAGCGCCTCGCCCGGACCGGCGATGATGAGGGCAGTCAATATGAGAAAGACGAGCCCACCAAGCGGGACGGGTGAGCCGCTGTTGCCAGCCCGAGATCCCCGCCCGCAGTAGAAAACGCGGAGGGGAGGAAGGGAGATCCGTGTAGCCTGGGCTCCGCGCGCGTTTTCGTCGCGAGGGCGGGAAGCGCGCGGCGAGAGGCCGACCTGGACGAGCCGCTTCCGGAAGCGTAGCCCCGGCGCTACACTGAGGAAGCGGCGACGGAAGGGAGGCCTCGCAGCCCGAGATCCCCGCCCGCAGTAGAAAACGCGCGCGGAGCCCAGGCTACCAGAGGCCCGCGATCGCGGTGCCGCAAGCCTCACACGCCCCTCCCTTCAGGCGCGCCGCGCGGACGGAGAAGCCCCTCCGTTCCACGACGATCTCCCCGCACCCAGGGCAGAAGGTATGGTTCCCCGGATGCCCGGGAACGTTGCCGACGTATGGATAGCGAAGACCCGCGGCGAGAGCGATCTCCCGCGCGCGTTCCAGCGTCGAGATTGGGGTCGGCGGAAGGTTCATCAATTGATAATCCGGATGAAAACGAGTGAAGTGCACAGGGACGTCCGGCCCCGCCTCGCCGACTACCCATTCGCAAAGACCCTTCAGGTCTTCTTCCGAATCATTGAGAGTGGGAACGACGAGGTTGACGATCTCCAGATGGACTCCTTTCGCCGCGATCGTCCGGATCGTGCGGAGAACGGGCGCGAGGTCCGCCCCGCATACGTTCCGATAGAAGTCCTCGCTATATCCCTTGAGATCGATCTTGATCGCGTCGAGTATCGTGCAGAACTCGGCGAGCGGCTCGGAATTCATGAAACCGCAACTGACGAGGACATGACGGATTCCGCGAGGTTTCCCCTCGTTCACGATATCCCGTATGTACTCGAAGAAGACGGTCGGCTCGTTGTAGGTGAACGCGATCACGGGCGCCCCGTTGCGCTCCGCGCCCCGCACGATCGCAGCCGGAGTGATCTCGGGCGCGTTCAGATCCTCCGGGCTCGCCTGCGAAAGCTCCCAGTTCTGGCAGAACCTGCATCGAAGCGGACAGCCCGCCGTTCCGATCGAGTAGGCGAGAGACCCGGGGAGGAAATGATAGAAGGGCTTCTTCTCGATCGGATCGGTGTGGACTGCCGCCGGACGGCCGTAGGAGAGCGTCCTGAGCGTACCGCCGACGTTCTCGCGCACGCGACACCGGCCGCGTTCGCCGCCCTGGATCGCACACTCGTGCGCGCAGAGAAAGCACTTCACAAGCCGGGGGTCGTGCTCGAAGGCGGGGTCGAGCGCATCGGCGTCCGCGTGGCAGCGCGCGCAGTTCCCGGCTGCTCCCGCGACGGAGGACCAATAAGAGGCCTCCGGGGCACCTTGCGCGAGGGGACTCGCTCCGCGGGCCGCCGCCTCGACGGACCGGCCGAAAAGCGCCTCCAGCCAGGGTGGGGCCGCCAAGAGGAGCGCCCCCCCGACCGCACCGGCGCGCCCGGTGCACGCAAGGAATCGGCGTCTCGTCAGTCCGCGTTCGGCCATCTCTTCCGCTCGCACGCTCGCCGCGTGCATCGGGGATTCGTTCTTATCTTCTCACATTTGTCGCGACGCGGCAATCCCCGAGCGGAGATGCGGCCCGACCGACCGAGGCGGTCGACTCAGGAGCTCGAACTCCTTACAATGAACCGAGAGCGAGGACGGGGAGGTGGACGAGCCGATGCGTTTCGAAGACGACCGCTACTGCTACCTTTGCGGACCGGCGAACCCGATCGGTCTTCGCGTCGAGCCGAACAAAGCGGACGGTCGATGCGAGATCCGGTGGATGCCGGAAAGGGAGTACCAAGGCTTCCGGAATATTCTTCATGGTGGAATCATTTCGGCCCTTCTCGACGAGGCGATGGCGCACGCGGTTCTCACGGTCGCCCCCGGCGCGGCGACCGCGGAGCTTTCGGTGACCTTTCGAAAACCCGCGCGGACCGATCGCGAGGTTCATGTCCGGGCGCGCGTCGAGGATCGGAGAGGACGCCTCGTGCGCGCGTCGGCGGTCCTCGTTCAGGAAGGGGAGGAACGAGCGTCGGCCGAGGCGAGGTTCGTCGTGCTCGCGAAGCCCGCCGCGGAATGACGCCCCGCAATCCGTTGTTTTCCAATCGGTTGAACCGCTCGCTCGTAGGAGCAGCCTCGCGCGGCCCGCAAAGCGAGCCCGTGTTTCGCGTGGACTCGCCGCGCCGGCTCTTGGTAGAATCGACGCGGGTTCGTTCGTCGATCCTCGGGATCCCGAAGCCCTCCGCGAGGTCCGCTCGCCGGTGCGGATGCGTGAGAGTCGGGCCCGGAGATCGTCTTCTTCGGCGGGAGGAACATGCATGGAAACCAGGGTTCGCCGGATCGACTACTTCCACGCCACGGTCAAGGACCGACCGGGCGAGGCGTTCGAGATTCTGAGTCGCCTGCGCGCATCGGGAGTCAACCTCCTCGCGTTCAGCGCCGTTCCGTGCGGCCTCGGCAACACGCAGCTCGTCCTCTTCCCAGAAGACGTACAAAGCCTCGCGCGGGCGGCGGCCGACTCGGACATGGTTCTCATCGGACCGCACCGCGCGTTCCTCGTTCAGGGCGACGACAGGTTGGGAGCGATCTCGGAGATCCACCGGAAGCTCTTCGAGGCCAGCGTCAACGTCTACGCATCGAACGGGGTGACCGACGGCAAGGGCGGCTACGGCTACATCTTCTACGTGAAGCCGGAGGAGTTCGAGCGAGCCGCCCGCGCGCTCGGCGTCTAGCCGCTCTCGGCGCCTGATCCCTTCGTGGATAAAGGATCGGGCACTGAGCCTCCCCCCGAACACGTATCGGGCAAGCCGGAGACTCTCGCTCCATTCCTTTGGAGACGGGACGGACGCCCGCTGCCTGCCGCGTGAATCAGGCGACCCTCGTCGGCGACCATCTCGCGCGACCGGCCGCCGCGGTGAAGAATGGACGAACACCGAGAACTCTGGTGGAAATCGCCGACGGTCGAACTCGCGAAAGTCGAGCACCTCCGTCTTCCCGACGGTTTCACGACCGCTCGCGGCGCGTGCATCCCCTCGATCCAGGTGAGCTTCGAATCGTGGGGCGTTCTGAACGAGCGCAAGAACAACGCGGTCCTCATCGCGCATCCCCTGACGGCCGATTGTCACGCGACCGGATCGTTCGCGGGCGAGCCTCCCGGATGGTGGGAAGGGGTGATCGGTCCCGGAAACTCGATCGACACGAACCGGTACTTCGTCGTCTGCCCGAACCTCCTCGGCGGATGCTACGGCACGACCGGTCCGCGCTTCCCGGCGCCGGACGGCGGCCCTTACCTCGATCGTTTCCCGCTTCTGTCTCCGAGCGACATGATGCGGGTCCAAAGTCTCTTCGTGAAGCAGCTCGGGATCGAGCGGCTCCGCATGGTCGTTGGACCGAGCATGGGCGGAATGATCGCGTGGGAATGGGCGATCGAGGCGGGAGAGGATCTGGACCTCGCGGTGATCGTCGCCGCGCCGCTCCGCACGACCGCGTACCAGATCGGATTGAACTGGCTGCAGAGACGCGGGATCGAGCTCGATCTTCGAGAAGACCCGGCGATGGCGGATTGGGGGCGGATGGTGGCGCGCGGCGTCGGAATGCTGAGCTATCGCTCTCCGGTCGGACTCGAGGAGAAGTTCGGCCGCGTGTGGTTCCGCGAGCCCGGCTCCGTGCTCGGGGAGCGCGGGATGTTCAACATCGAGTCGTGGCTCCGTCATCACGGAAAGCGGATCGTCCGCCGCTTCGATCCGTATACGTATCTTCTCTTCAGCCGCGCGATGGACCTCCACGATATCGGCGAGGGGCGGGGCGGGCTCATCGCGGCGCTCGACCGCGTGCGATGCCGCGTGCTCGTCGTCGGTGTGAGCAGCGACAACCTCTACCCGCCGGCCGAGGTCCATCAGGGGGCGGACGTTCTCCGTCATCTCGGGAAGCCGGTCGAGTACGCGGAGATCCGCTCGCCGCACGGGCACGACGCCGTGTTCATCGAAACACGGCCGATCGGAGCGTGCATCCGCGGGCTCCTCGAACGGGAACCGAGGATCGTGCCGACGCCGGCGGAGCGGGAAATCCGCGTCGTGCGAATCGGGATTCTCGGGGCGGGGCGCGTGGCTTCCTTGTTCGCGCGACTCCTCGCGGATCGGCGCGAGGTAACCCGTCGCGAGTACGGGCTCGAGTTCGTCGTCGCCGCCGTCGCGGACACCGACCCGGAGAAGAGACCCGGGCCCGAGTTCGAGGGGGCTGATTTCGGACGCGACCCGGAGGCGCTCGTCCGAAGAAAGGACATCGACGCGCTCGTCGAGGCGACGAGCGGAACGGACGCCCATAGGATCATCGAACAGGCGATCGAGCGGCGGCTTCCGGTCGTCACACCGAACAAGTCCCTTGTTCACGAGCACGGCGCGCGACTCGAATCGCTCGCCCTCGAACGCGGCGTGCGGCTCGCCTATCAGAACGCGATCTCCGCCGGTTGGCCGCTCCTCTACGCGATCGAGCGCCCGCTCGGCGGCATCGTTGTTTCGTCGATCGAGGCGATTCTTTCCTCCGCGGCCGGCGCCGCCCTCGAGCGGATCGAATCGGGAGCGACGTTCGACGAGGCGACCCGCTTTCTCCGCGAGGAAGGCTTCTCGGAGTTCGACCCGGAGCTCGACACGTCCGGCTGGGACTCCGCGCAGAAGCTCGCCGTTCTCCTCTCGCGCGCCGAGGAAGCGCGCATCACCGCTTCCGATCTGTTCGTGAAGGGAATCGAGACGATCGACCCGGTGCTCGCGCGGGCGGCAATCCCGCTCGGTCTTCGCGTGCGGCTCGTCGCGATCTATCGCTCTCTTGCGGAAGGACTCGAGGCCGGCGTTCTCCCGGCGGCAGTCCCCGCGGAAGGGCACCTCGGTTCGGTTCGAGCCGAAGATAACGTGGTGATCCTGCGGAGCGGCGAGGGGGGCGAAATGGTTTACATCGGAAAAGGCCGCGGGAGTCTTCCCGTCGCAACGGCCGTCTTCAACGACCTCGTCGGCCTCTTTCACCCGAGCCGGAGCTGGACCGGGCAATTCCCCCGCCCGCCGAGAAAGCCGGCCCCGCCGCGCTTCGAACGGCATCTCGCCATGCGGGACGGAACAGCGTTCTTTTCGGATGCTCCCGCGCCGGGTTCCGTCCCCGTTCTCGATTCGTTCTTGGCGAGCGGATGAGTTTCCGCATCGCGGAAACGCGAGTCGGACTCGCGAGCATGAAGAAACGGTTCCGCTCGATCGCGCGAGCATCCGCCAAGGAAGAACCGGCCCCGTCTCACCTCGGGCGAAAGCCGCGGCGAACCTTCCGCTGGAAACCCTCCATGTACAAATAAAAGACGGGCGTGACGAAGAGCGTCAGGAACTGCGAGAAGAGAAGCCCTCCCACGACCGCGAGGCCGAGGGGCTGTCTCGACTCCGCTCCCGCTCCATATCCGACGGCGATCGGCAGAGTGCCCATCAGCGCGGACATGGTGGTCATCATGATCGGACGAAAACGGATGAGACACGCCTGGAAGATCGCTTCCTCGGGGTTCTTCCCTTCCGTTCGCTCCGCCTCCAGCGCGAAGTCGATCATCATGATTCCGTTCTTCTTCACGAGGCCCACGAGCATGATGACGCCCACGAACGCATAGATGCTGAGCTCCACACGGAAAGCAAGGAGCGTGAGAAGGGCGCCGAAGCCCGCGAACGGGAGAGCCGAGAGGATCGTGATCGGATGGATGAAGCTTTCGTAGAGGATTCCGAGCACGAGGTAGATGACAAGAACTGCGACGAGAAGGAGAATCCCGAGGCCTCGCACGGAGGATTGAAAGGCCTGGGCGGTCCCCTGAAAGCTCGTCACGATCGTCGGCGGAAGGACGTCGCGCGCAAGCTCCTGCACGCGCCCCACCGCCTCTCCGAGGGCGACGCCCGGTTCGAGATTGAACGAGATCGTCACGGCGGGGAGCTGGCCGAGATGGTTCACCGATGAAGGTCCGACCGACTCGGTGATGTCCGCCAGCGCGCCGAGCGGGACCAGACGCCCTTTCGAGGAACGAACGTACAGCGTCGAGAAGGTCGCCGGATCCAGGCGATATTCGGGAAGCAGCTCGAGAATCACCGCATATTGGTTGTTCGGCGCGTAGATCGTCGAGATCTGGCCCGAAGCGAAAGCATTCCGGAGCGTCTCCTCCACCTGGCGGGCCGAAACCCCGAGGGCCGAGGCTCGATCTCGATCGATATCGATGTTCACCTGCGGGTTCCGGATTCTGAGATCGCTCGTGACGTCCGTGAGGCCCGGCAGATCGCGCATGCGCCTCTCGAGATCGCCGGCGCTCGCGTACAACTCGTCGGTATCCGCCCCTTGAAGTGTGAATTGATATTGGCTCTTCGTGAGCTGTCCACCGATCCGAAGCGGCGGCGGATTCTGAAGGAACACTCGGATTCCCGGAATTCGGCCGAGCTTCGGCCGGAGCTTCTCGATGATCTCTTCCGGCGAAAGCGATCTCTCCGCGCGCGGCTTCAGGCGAACGAAGAAAACTCCCTGCGTGCTCGATCCGGTCGCTCTCCCTCCTCCCCCGACGTTCGACATGAACGCCTCGACGTTCGGGTCTTCGGCGAGGATGGCCGCCGCCGTCTTCTGGTACCGCACCATCGTCTCGAACGAGGTTCCTTCCTGAGATTCCGTAGCGCCGAAGAGCTGACCCGTATCCGCGTTCGGCATGAAGCCCTTCGGGATCGCCTGGAAGAGGAAGATGCTGAGAACGAGAACGAGCGCGGAGTAGGCGAGCGTGATCCGGCGATGACGAAGAGACCAGGCAAGTCCCCTTTCGTAGACGGCGAGCATCGCTTGGAAGGCGCGCTCGGAGGCGGCATAGAGCCGTCCGTGTCGGCTCTCTCCGGACGCCTTCAAGAAGCGGCTCGCCATCATCGGCGTCAGCGTGAGCGACACGAAGCCGGAGATCAGGATCGCGACCGCGATCGTCACGGAGAACTCCTGGAAGAGACGCCCGAGGATGCCGCCCATGAAGAGGACCGGGATGAAGACGGCGACGAGGGAGAAGGTCATCGAGAGAATCGTGAACCCGACCTCGCGGGAACCGTTTCGAGCGGCCTCGAAAGGGGTTTCGCCCTTCTCCATGTGACGCACGATGTTTTCGAGCATGACGATCGCGTCGTCCACGACGAAACCGAGCGAAAGAGTGAGCGCCATCAGCGAGAGGTTGTCCAAACTGAAACCGAGCAGCCGCATCGCCGCGAAGGAACCGGCGATCGAGAGCGGAAGAGCCAGAGATGGGATGAGGGTGGCAGAAAGATTCCGAAGAAAGAGGAAGATCACGACGACGACGAGCACGAGCGTGAGGAGCAGTGTGAACTTCACGTCCCGCACCGATTCCTGGATCGACTCGGACCGGTCGAAGAGCACGTGCATCGAAACTGCGCCGGGGAGCTTCTCGCGGAAGCTCGGAAGGAGATCGCGCACGGCCCTCGTCACCTGCATGGTGTTCGTTCCCGGCTGGCGCTGCACGGCGAGAACGATCGCGCGCTGATCGACATACCACGCGGCGATCTTGTCGTTCTGCACTCCGTCCAAGACGCGCCCGACATCCTCGAGGCGCACCGGACTGCCGTTCCGATAAGCCACGATGACCGGCCGGTAGGCTTCCGCTTCCATCAGGCGCCCGCTCGACTGGATCGTAAAGGCGGTCGCCCGCCCGTCGAGAAAGCCGGTGGGGAGGTTCACGTTTGCGGCGCGGATCGCGTTTTCCACCTCGTCGATTCCGATCCCCCGGCTCGCTAGCGCCGCCGGATCGAGCTGCACACGAACCGCGTATTTCTGCGATCCGAAGACGAGAACTTGCGCCACCCCGTTCACCATCGAGATCCGCTCGGCGAGCATCGTCTCTCCGAACTCGTTGAGGGCGTAGAGCGGAAGGGTCGCGGACGTGAGCGAGATGTAAAGGATCGGTTGATCCGCCGGGTTCACCTTGCGGTACGACGGCGGTGCGGGCATGTCGGGCGGGAGTTGGCGCAGCGCGGCGGCGATCGCGGCCTGCACGTCCTGCGCCGCCGCGTCGAGATCTCGCCCAAGATCGAACTGGAGCGTGATCTGCGAGACGCCGAGCGAGTTGGTCGAGTTCATCGACTCGAGGCCGGCGATCGTGGAGAACTGCCGCTCGAGCGGGGTGGCGACCGAGGAGGCCATCGTCTCGGGGGAAGCGCCCGGAAGGGACGCTGAAACTTGAAGCGTTGGGAAATCGACGTTGGGAAGATCGCTCACCGGAAGCGATCGATATCCGACCGCGCCGAAGGCGAGGATGCCGAGCATGACGAGAGTCGTCATCACCGGCCTTCGGATGAAGAGCTCGGAGAAGTTCATCGAACCGCCGCTCCGGCCGGTTCCGCTTCGGACTTCACGGCGACCTTCGCTCCGGGAAAGAGCCGGATCTGGCCTTCGGTGACGACCTTTTCGCCCGCGCGCACGCCCTCCTCGATGACGACTCCTCCGTTCCAGCGCGCCCCCGTCCGGACCGGACGAAGCTCGGCCGTGTCGCCCGGCCCGACGATGAACACATAGCTCCCCTGTTGACCGGTCTGGATCGCTTCCTCGGGAAGGAGGACCGCGCCCTTCTCCGTCGCGAGCGTGAGCTTCACGTCGACGAACTGCCCCGGCCAGAGAGTGCGCTTCTCGTTCGGAAACGTCGCCTTGAGAAGGATCGTGCCGGTCGCCTCATCGGCGGCGTTGTCGAGAAACGTCAGCTCCCCCTCGCCCGCGGACGCAGTCTCGCCGGGGAGCGAAGCCTCCACGCGCAGCGTTCCCTCGTCCGCGTGCCGGCGGATCGCGGAGAGCCTTCGCTCGGGAACGGAGAAGCCCACGTAAACGGGCGTGATCTGATGGATCACGACGAGAGGGCTCTCGTCGTTCGCTCGGACCAAGTTGCCCGGGTGAACGAGGATGTCCCCCGCGCGGCCTCCGATCGGCGCGCGAATCGAGCAGAAGTCCAGATTGAGGCGCGCGGTTTCGAGGGCCGCCTCGTCCGCGCGCACGGCCGCCCTCCACGCTTCGGCGTCGGCGAGAGCCTCGTCGTATTGCTTCCTCGTGACGTAGCCTTTCTCGACGAGGTCCGCATAGCGCTGAGCGGTCGCCTCCGCGCTCGCCGCGCGCGCCGCGTCTCTCGCGGAATCGGCCTCCGCCTGCCGAAGCGCCGCCTCGAAAGGACGCCGATCGACTACGAAGAGAAGATCTCCGCGCCGCACTTCCGCGCCCGGTTCGAAGACCGCGCGCTCGATCTCTCCCGCGATCCGCGGGCGAACCGAGACCGCGCGGTACGCCTCCACAGTCCCGATCGTTTTCACTTCAAGGGGAACGTCCGCACGCACCGCCTCGCGGACGACGACCGGAGCCGCCGGGCGCTCGTGCGGCGTCCCGGCTTCCCGGCCTTCTCCGCCTCCACACCCTTGAAACACGAATGAACAGACGATGAGCAACGGAAACAGCGCGTCGCCGCCGTGCCCGCGTTCGGATCGACGACCGCGGTTTTGCAGATCTTGCGGACGCGCGAATGGGAATCGACTCATTTCTATTCGTCCTTCCCGGCGCCGGTTTCCTTCTCCATCCGCGCTCCCGCGGACGAGGAGATCGGCTCGCCGACGGCGCGTGTGAGCCGCGCGAGCGAGAGGAACCAGTCCGACCGCGCGCGGACACGCTCCGCGCGGGCGTTCTCGAGCGCGCTCTGGGCGGCCATAAGATCGAGCACGCTCCCCACTCCGGATCGATAGCGACCGAGAGCGACGTCGTGCGACTCCGAGGCGCTCTTCACGAGATCCTCGCTCGCCCGTACCCGCGTTCCGGCGGTCCTAAAGTCGTAGTAGCTCGTCCACACATCGAGAACGACGGCTTGCTCCGCCTCACGGAGCCGCGCCTCCGCGGCCGCCGCGTCCGCCTCCGCCTCGAAGCGGGCGTACCGGTGCGAGAAGCCCGTGAAAAGCGGGAAACGAACCGAGAGAAGACCGCGGTAGATGTCGTCGTATTCGTCCGGATCTCCCGCGTAGCTTCGTTCCGCGCCGGCGGAGAGAGTCAATCTCGGGAGACCATCGGCTCGGACTTTGCGCGAATGAGCGCGCGCTTGGAGCGCACGGGCGCGCGCCGCCGCAAGGTCCGGCCGCGCGGCGAGCGCCTTCTCCAAGTAGCGATCGATCCCCTCGAGCACAGGATCGGACGGAAGCTCCTCGGGCGGGAGAGCGGCATCGAAATCGGTGTTCGCGGAGAGGCCCATCGCCGTCGCGAGCACGCCGCGCGTCGTCAAGGTTTCTCCCCGAAGCTCCTCGACGGCGAGCGCCGCCTGCGAGAGAGCGGTTCGCGCCTGGAGAACGTCGGCGATCGTCGCGAGTCCCGAGCGATGGCGCTCCTCAGCGGCCTCGAAGCCGACGCGCGCCTCCTCGAGCGTGGAGAGCTTCGCTTCGAGCAGCGCCTTCGCGGCCACGTAGCCGTAGTACGCTTGCTGCACGCGAAGCGCCGCGTCCTGAATCGCCGCGTTGTGCATCCACCCCGCCGCCAAGAGCGCCTGCCGCGATTCGTCGATCGATGCCCCTCGCCCGCCGAAATCGTAAAGGAGATACGCGAGATCAGCCGATGCGCCGTACGTCTCTCGATCGTTCTCGGATCCGTCCGAGGAGAAGGTTCTCGCGCGGGCGGCCTCCGCTCCAAGATGAACCGAAGGGTATCGATCGGCGAGCGAGCCGCCGTACGCCGCCGCCGCCGAGCGCGCGTCTTCCCACGCCTCGCGCGTTTCGGCGCTGTTTCGAAGGGCGATGTCGACGATGTCGGCGAGCGTCCACTCCCGCGCGAGAGAGAGAAGCTCGGGCGGGATCTCCGGCGCTCGGGCGGCGAGGGAAGGCGCGGAAGCGCGCGGGGGCGTCCACGGAATCTGAGGAGCGGGGGACGCGCCCGGAACCCCGCGAACCGACGGGGGGTGATGCGCGCACCCGAGAACGAAGGCGAAGAAGAGAAGAAGAGAAACGGCGAGAGCCGTTCGGTTCTCTCTTCCCCTCGCGTCGCTCGTCGTCTTTCTCATGATTCCCCGGGCCGCGCCGATCTTCGCGACGTTCCCCGGCTTCCGCCCGCTCCTTGCGGACAATGGCATCATGCTATGCCTCGACGGCGAGTCGCGCAACCGGGCTCGCACGTCCCGCGGCCGGCCGCGGCTACACCGCGCTTCGCAACGCGAGCTCCCGGGGATAAGGCGCGAGATACGCCTGCGCTTCCACCCATGCGTGCCCGAGCCGCCGGAGATGATGATTGAGCAGCGTGAGAGCCGTGATGAGGGGAACGTGTCCCGCCCGATACTCCCCGATGATATCGTGAAGCTCCGCCTTGTCCGCCGCGTCGAGCTCATCCTTGAGAAAGCCGGCCAGATGTTGAAGAACGTTCGTGTGGCGCCCGGGAGAGGCAACCCGTTTGAGTCCGGCCATGAGGTCCGTTTCGTAGCGCGCGAGAAGCTCGTCGATCGGGAGGAGACCTGCCTCCGCGACAAGCTTCCCGAGGACACGGTAGTGCTCCGGACTATGCGCGAGAAGAAGGAGCTTGTGCGCGGTGTGAAACGCGATCACGTCGCGCGCCTTCGGCCCAGATGCTTTAAGATTCAACCAGCGATCGTAGGCGTAGATTCGCGCGATGAAGTTCTCGCGGAGTCTTGGATCGCGAAGGCGTCCCTCCTCCTCGACCGGGAGAAGCGGATTCCGCTCGAGCAGCGCTTCGGCGAACATCCCGACGCCGTCCTTCGACGGCACGTTGTTTGCGTCGTAGATCCGCACGCGCTCCATTCCGCACGACGGCGAGTCCTTCTTGAGCACGTACCCGCGAAGGTCCCAGCCGGTGATTTCAGCCGACTTGTCTCGCGCGTACTCTCTCATCTTTTCCGTATGGTCGGCTCCGGAGCGCACCCCCACGAGACGGATCTCGCCGGCTCGTCTCTCCAATTGAATCGATTCCCTCGGCGTGCCGAGCCCGATGTCGACTTCCGGGCAGACCCGGATCCACTCGACGTAATCCCCGAGGACGCGGACGAGAAAGTCGTCCTTCTTGTGTCCGCCGTCGAAGCGAACGAGGTCTCCGAGAAGACAGGAGCTGATTCCGAGACGGAGCTTCTGTTTCAACGGCGCGGCGTCGGAGCCGTCGGCGGCGGTTCGGTTCGCTGGTTGCGGCATCGTTTTCCCCCGAGGATTTCGGAAGGAGCGTTCTCGGCTTCAGCGCTTCTTCGCGCTCGATTTCTTGATCGACCCGTACGCGGCGAGCGTTCGCTCCCGCGCCTCGCGGTGGTCCACGATCGGGCGCGGGTACGTCTTCCCGAGCCGCACGCCGGCCGCGCGAAGGACCTCCTCAGGCGCCTTCCAAGGTTCATGGATGAAGCGATAGGGAAGCGCCGAGATTTCCGGAACCCAGCGCCGGACGTACGCGCCCTCGGGATCGTAGCGGGCGCCCTGCGCGCTCGGATGAAAGACGCGGAAGTAGGGCGCCGCGTCGGCGCCGCAGCCCGCGGTCCACTGCCAGCCGAGCGTGTTGTTTGCGAGATCGGCGTCGACGAGCGTGTCCCAGAACCAGCGCGCCCCCTCTTGCCACGGGAGGAGCAGATCCTTCGTCAAGAAGGACGCGGCCACCATGCGGACCCGGTTGTGCATCCACCCGGTCGTCCAAAGCTCGCGCATGCCGGCATCCACGAATGGATAGCCGGTGAGGCCGCGCTGCCAAGCGACGAGCTCCTTGCGGCTCCGCCTCCACGGGAAACGGGCGAAGAGGTTCCGAAGCGGCTCCTCCGGCGTGCGCGGAAAGTGATGGAGAAGATGATAAGCGAACTCGCGCCAAGCAAGCTGGCGGAGAAAAGGGAGCGCGGCTCCGCTTTCACGCGTTCCCCTCTCCGCCGCCTCCTGCTTCCTCGCCTCGATCCAGATCCGCTTTGGCCCGATCTCCCCGAAGTGGAGGTGGGGGGAAAGGCGCGACGTACCGATCCGATCGGGACGGTCGCGGTCTTCTTCATACTCGCTGAACGCGTTTCGCAAGAAGCGCTCGAGCGCGCGGCGCGCTCCCTCCTCCCCCGGCGTCCACGCGTCGCGAAGCCCGTCCGCCCAATCGACGGAGGGTAGAAGACCGAGATCGGCCACGCGCTTGGATCTCGGTCGGCGCGAAGGAGCGGCGAGCCGCTTCGGCGCCGGATCGGAGAAGTCCGGTTCCCGCGAGGCGAGGATCTTCCTCCAATAGGGAGTGAAGACTTGATACGGCTTTCCCTCCCCCGTCGCGATCTCCCAAGGCTCGAAGAGAAGAGAAGCGGCGAACGTCTCGACGAGAAGACCTTCGCGGCGGAGCGCCTGCTCGACCGCGAGGTCCCTTTCGCGCGAAGCCGGTTCGTACGCGCGGTTCCAGACCACCGATCGCGCGCCGGTCTCCTTCACTAGCACCTTCCGGACGGCGAGCGAACCGCCTTTCCGAACGACGAGCGGCGACCCGAGCCGCGCAAGCGCGCCTTCGAGCGAGAGGAGAGAGAAATGAAGCCACCAGCGCGCCGCCGCTCCCGGCGCCCACTTCCCTTCTTCCTCCGGAGCCCATACGAAGAGCGGAACAACCTCGCCGCGCGAGGCTCCCGCCCGAATCGCCGGGTTCTCCGCGATCCGCAAATCCCGCCGAAACCAAACGATCGTGGTGGAACTCACCTTGGGCGACGCCTCCTTCGAAGCAGTACCAAACGCCGTATGTTCATGATAACGTATCTTGGGCATTGTGAAACCCGGGACTGCGAAGAAGCTTCCCGGACTCTGGAATGGAGGCCATCGATGCGCATGGTTCTCGTTGTCGCGCTTCTCATCCTCGCGGCAGTTCTTCTCATTCAAAACACGGGGATCGCCACGATCCATCTCCTCTTCTGGAAGCTCTCGATGTCGCAAGCCGTTCTCGCCTTGATCCTCCTTCTCATCGGGTTTCTTGCCGGGCTTCTCGCGTCGAAGCTTCGGGGAAGATTGTTCTGATGTTGGTGCGCGGGCCATCTACAAGACGACGAAAGGAAGCGGGCCTCCCGCCGGGAACCGTCGAGTTCGCCGGGGAGAGGAGAGCGGAAAAGGTCCGCGTCTCGGTTCTCTCCTACGACGCGGAAGGGATCGAGGAGAAGGACCTCGAAGCCGCGACTGACTCATATCCCTATTTCGACTCCGGCCGCACGGTTTGGGTCAACGTCTCCGGTCTTCACGAACCGTCGGTTCTTCGAGCCTTCGGCGATAAGCCGGGTCTTCATCCTCTCGTGCTCGAGGATATCCTTCACACCCGGCAGAGGCCGAAGCTCGAGCACTACCCCGACCACCTGTTCATCGTACTTCGCATGATCGGCTACGACGAGGAGAACAGGCGGGTCTCAAACGAGCAGGTCAGCCTGGTCCTCGGAGCGAACTACGTTCTCTCGTTTCAGGAAATGGAGGGGGACGTGTTCGACCGGATCCGCGAGAGGATTCGGCAGGGCAGCGGCCGCATTCGGAAGGCGGGGGCCGACTACCTCGCCTACGCCCTGCTCGACGCGGTCGTGGACCATTACTTCGTCGCGCTCGAAAAGCTCGGGGACGACATCGAAGAGCTGGAAGATGAGCTGACCGAACACCCCACGCCGAACACTCTGACCGTGATCCACACGCTGAAGCGGGAAATGATCGACGTTCGGAAGTCGGTCTTTCCGGTCCGCGAGGTCGTCGCGGGCCTCATGCGGGCCGAATCAACTCTCGTTCGCAAGGGGACGGAGATCTTTCTCCGCGATGTCTACGACCATACGATCCAGGTGATCGATTCCCTGGAGTCCTATCGGGACATCCTGTCCGGGCTTCAAGATCTTTATCTTTCGAGTATCGGCAACAAGATGAACGAGGTGATGAAGGTCCTCACGATCGCCGCCACGATCTTCGTTCCGCTCACCTTTCTCGCGGGGGTCTACGGCATGAACTTCGAGCACATGCCGGAGCTCTCCTGGAAGTGGTCCTACCCGCTCTTCTGGACGGCGGCGGTCCTTCTCGCGCTCGGGATGCTCTTCTTCTTTCGAAGAAAGAAGTGGCTCTGATTAGCTTTGGAAGGCACCCCGGCTCATTATTCGCTCGCCCCCGAGCCGCCTCCGGCCCAGTGAAAAGACACGTTGACCGGCCGGCCGCCTCCCGCTAGAGTAGTATTACGGGTTGCAGATTCGTAATAACAGGAGGCGCCCGATGGTTGTTGTCGCGGTTTTCTCTGCCTGCCTGGTCTTCCTCCTAGGTGCCCCCGCTCCCGCCGAGGGACATCTCCTCTGGCTGCAGATGGAGGGATCGGGACTGACGATCTATCACGGCCATCCCCCGGGCCTCGGCCTCGACTCTTCCTCGCCCAAGGAAGTCCCGATCGAGAACGTTCTCCGCGCGTCCTGCTTCGAGGAGAGCGGGAACGGCGCCGCACTTGATTCGGTGGGCGCCTACCCGATCGATTTCGGCGGCCCTTGCGCCGCAGCCTCGGCGCTCGTCTCCTCCGGCTACTGGACGAAGACGCCCTACGGAACGAAGAACGTTCCGAAGAACGAGGCGGAGAGCCCGATCTCGAGCTGGCTCTCCTACGAGAGCGTGAAGCATCTCGCGACATGGAGCGATGCGTTCGCCGCGCCGCTCACCGGAAATCTCGAGATCGTTCCACTTCACGATCCCTTTTCGCTCGACGAGGGGGACAAGCTCCGTCTTCTCGTCACGCTCGAGGGGAAGCCGGCGGCGGGAGCCATCGTCGTGTACGACGGGAAACCCCGAGGGGAGACCGACTCCGAGGGGCATGTGAACGTGAAGATCCGCCGGTCGGGACTCCAGATGATCCTCGCGAGCCATCGGACGCCGCTTCAATCGGAGAAGGCGGACGAGATCGTGCGCACGGCGGTTCTCTCCTTCGCGCTCGAGGAGAAGCCGTGACCCGCGCCCTCTACTCACTCGTGCTGATCGCGCTAGTCTTCTCCGGCGCGGCGGCGCACGATCTCGACCATACGCTCGGACACGGGGAAGCCGTTGTCGTCCGCTTCCACTACGCGGACGGCCCGGTCTTCTCGTACGAAACTTACGAGGTCTACCGCCCCGGCGAGACGACGCCGTTCCAGGTCGGGCGCACCGACGCGCTTGGAAGGGTCGCGTTCGTTCCGGACGCCGGAGGCGAATGGAGGGTGCGCGCGTTTTCCGAGGACGGACACGGCGCCGACATTCGCGTCGACGCAGAGGCTTCCCTCGCCTCGGCCGCCGTCCCGCGCGCGGCATCGGAGCGCGGCGTCCGCGTCCTTCTCGGGATCGCGATCATTCTCGGAATCTTCGGCGCATGGAGTCTCCATCGATCCAGGAGGAAAGGATGATTCGAAAGGCTCTCTCGGCGATCGTTCTTCTCGCGCTTCCTTTCACCGCCGCCGCCCATCACGGCGTCGCCTCGCTCGGCGTCGCGGGTCTCGAAGGCCCGGGGGCTCCGATCGAGACGTCGAGCTCCGCCACGTTGCCGCAAGGGAAGTTCCTCGGCTACATGAAGCTGGATTACCCTCGATTCGAGAAGTACACCGAGGAGAGGGACGATGAGGGGGACTTCAACGCCTTCTGGATGTACGGACTCGGCTACGGGGTCACGCCTTCGCTTTCGCTCTATCTCTTCGCGCCGTTCTACACGAAAAAGACCGAGGACAACTCGTTCAACACGTCCGGATTCGCCGATCTCTCCGCGATGGGTGTTTTCGGTTTCAAGTACGACGGCGGTCTTCGCCTCATCCCGCCGAAGGAGAGCCTCGACGACATGGAGGACTGGCATTTCACGCTCTACGGCGGGCTCACGCTCCCGACCGGCGACGCGAACATCCGGAACCAGGACGGCGCGATCGATCCCGGCATGTCGCTCGGCTTCGGGAAGCCTTCCTACTCGGGCGGCTTCACCGCGACCAATCAGTTCCTGAGCCGATGGACTTGGGTCTTCGACGCCTCCTTCATCCGATTTTCCGAGTACAAGTACGACGACGGCCAGCGAGTGCGTTTCGGCGACGAGGCGCGCGCGAACACCGCGCTCGCGGTGCGCCTTCTCACCGCGGAGAAGAGCGAGCTCCGCATTGACACGAACCTCGAGGCGAACTACCTCAAGCTCGGCCGCGACGAGGCGGAAGGCGTCGGGGAAGAGGCGACCGGCGGCTCGATGCTCTATGCCGTCCCCGGATTTCGTTTGTACATGAAGAACACGAGCGTCGGTCTCGGCGTGAAGCTCCCCGCTTGGACCGACCTCAACGAAGAAGACGACCAACAGGGCGCGGAAGGGAAAGAGAGTGTCCGCGCCCTCTTCACGTTCTCCGTTCTTCTGTAGGAGACGCCGTGCACATACCGGACGGCTTCATCAGCCCGAAGGCTTACGTGCCCGCCTACGTCGCCGCGGCGGGTCTCTGGTCGTACGCCCTCGGCCGCGTTCGGAGGAATCTCGACGACGAGGCGATTCCGCGCGTCGCGGTCCTCACCGCGTTCAGCTTCGTCCTCATGATGATCCTCCTCCCGCTCCCCGGGGGGACGTCCGTTCACGCGGCGGGCATCGGCGTCCTCGCCGTCCTCTTCGGCGTCTGGACCGCCTTTCTTTGCGTCTCCCTCGTTCTTCTCCTTCAGGCTCTTCTCTTCGGGAGCGGCGGCATCACGTCGCTCCCGGTGAACGCCCTCGCGATGGGCCTCATCGGGGGGACTGCGGCGGCCGCCTCGTACCGACTCCTTCGCCCGCTGCACGAGCGGGCCGCGCTCTTCGCCGCCGGATGGCTCTCGATCAACTTCGCCGCCCTCGTTCTCGCGATCGCGCTCGGCGTGCAACCTTCCCTCGCGCGCTCCCCCGATGGAACGCCTCTCTTCTTCCCCTTCGGGCTCTCTGTTACGATTCCCGCCGTGATGATTCCCCACGCGGTCATCGGCGTGGGCGAGGGGGCGCTTACCGTGATCGTGTGCGGGCTCTTCGCGAAGCTCGCGAAAGAACGTGGCTCATGAGGGACAAGGCGGCGCTCTTTCTCTATGCCGCCACGGTGTTGTGCGTCACGCTCGTGCACGACATCCGTCTTCTCGCGGCGACGCTAGCGGTCGTTCTTCTCTTCTCGGGGAGGTCCGCCCCACGCCTCGCCGCGCGGGCGGGACGAGCGATTCTCGTCTTCAACGCGGCCGTTTCCGTCTCCTACGCCGCGCTCGCGCTTCTGCGCGGGACATTCCAGCCGGAGTTTCTTCTTCGCATGAACCTTCGCGTCTTCCTTCTCACCTATCTCGCGTTCCTCCTCGTCTCCCGGATCAACCCGTTTCGCGCGCTCTCTTTCTCGCCGGCCCTCCTCCATCTCTTCACGCTGGCCTACGGGCAGATCATCGTCTTTCGAAGACTCTTCGACGACTTCCGGCTCGCCCTCAAGAGCCGCTCCCCCGCGAGGATCGGAACACGCGATCTCTACCGCAACGCCGGAGCCGCCGGGTCGTTTTTTCTTGAGAAAGCACTTCACAGCTCAACCGAAATCACCGAGGCGATGCGTTCCCGGGGGTTCTTCCGTGATCCGCGTTGAGGGGGTCGCCCACGCGTACCGCGCCGACCGTCCTGTTCTCGAGGGCGTGACGTTCAAGATCTCGGGCGGCGAGAAGGTCGTCCTCCTCGGGTGCAACGGAAGCGGAAAGACGACGCTTCTCAGGATCCTCAACGGGCTCCTCTTCCCGGATGCCGGACACTACTTCTTCCGAGGGAAGAAGGTCGATCGGCGGACTCTGGCCGACGCGGAGTTTCATCGCGATTTCCGGCGGCGCGTCGCGTTTCTCTTCCAGAATCCGGACGCGATGATCTTCAACCCGACCGTGCGCGACGAGATCGCGTTCGGGCCGAGGCGGCTCGGGCTGGGCGGCGCGGACGATCGCGCCGAAACCTGGGCAAGGAATCTCGGGATCGCGCCTCTTCTCGACCGGCCGCCCTTTCAGCTCTCGACCGGCGAGAAACAGAAGGTTTGCCTCGCCGCGCTCCTCGCGCTCGAGCCGGAAGTCCTTCTTCTCGACGAGCCGACGGGGAGCCTCGACCCGCGAACGACCGGATGGCTCGTCGACTTCCTCCAGGATCTCTCGGTGACCACGGTGACGACCACGCACAACCTGAGCCTCGGAGCGGAGCTCGGAGAGCGCGCGCTCGTCCTCTCCGAGAAGCACACGCTTCTCTACGACGGACCGATCGAGGGGATTCTCGGGGACGAACGAAAGCTCCTCGAGGCGAACTTGGTCCATATTCATCGGCATCGACACGCCGGCGTGGAGCACAGGCATTTTCACGCGCACGATTGGGAGTGAGAACGATGACGAAGGAGCACGACACCGTCCGCTTCACCGTTTCCCTTCCGGAGGACCTCCTCGCGGAGCTCGACCGGCGCATGGTCGGCCAAGGATACGCGTCCCGGTCCGAGTTCGTCCGCGATCTCATCCGCGAGCGGATGGTGGCGGAGAAATGGGCGGACCGGCGGCGCGAGGTGGTCGGCGTCCTCACGATCGCGTACGATCATCATCAGAGGGATCTTGCGGAGAAGCTCATCGAGATCCAACATCGGAAGTACGTGAACATCCTTTGCGCGACGCACGTCCACCTCGACCACGACAACTGCCTCGAGGTGATCATCATCCGGGGCCGGCCGCCGGAGATCGAGAAGCTGAGCATCGAGATCGGAGGGCTTCGCGGCGTCCGCTTCTCCAAGCTGACGGGCGCGTCCTCCGTCGAGAAATGATCCAGGAGGGACGAATGCGGGAGAGAAGACGAACGGCGAGCGTTCTTGCCCGGTGCACGGCTGCGCTGGCCCTCGCGGCGCTCCTTTCGGGGTGTTCGACTCTCGGGCGCTCGCCGAAGAGCACGTTTCCGATCCGAGACGATGGCGACCTCCACACGCTCGCCTCATGGATGACCGGCTCGTTCGGAAGTGCCGAACAGGCAGCCGGCGATTCATCCTTCTTCGACGTCCGGCTTCGTATGGAGAGGATCTGGCCGGCGCGCGAGGACGGCTTCTGGCTCTACGTGGAGCAAGCGCTCGCCGCTCAGGAACACCGCCCGTATCGGCAACGAGTGTATCGCCTGCATCGGCTTTCCGCCGATACGCTCGCGAGCGAAGTCTACACGCTTCCGAACGAGGAGCGATTCGTCGGCGCGTGGCGCGTTCCGGCCGCCTTCGACGCGCTCGCGCCCGACTCGCTCTCGATCCGCGAGGGGTGCGCGCTCTACCTGAGGCGCGAGGAACCGACGGTCTTTCGCGGGTCGACGCGAGGAACAGGATGCGTGAGCACGCTTCGCGGCGCGGCATACGCGACCTCCGAGGCGACGATCTCACCGGACGGGCTCATCACGTGGGACCGCGGCTTCGATGCGGGCGGCGACCAAGTGTGGGGCTCGACCCGCGGCGGATACGTGTTCAAGCGTCTCTGATCCGGGCCGAATCGCCGGCTTCACTTGTCTCTGCTCCTCGCGGATGGCACCTTGGAGTCGATTTCCTCCTCGGCGCGCAGGCCATCGCGCAGGATCGAGGGCGCTCGGTACGTTGAAACAGGAGGATCCGCCATGAGAAGAATCGTCCTTGCGTGCATCTTCACTCCGATTCTCTTGTCGGTCGCCCAGCAGGCGAGCGCCGCTTCGGGAGGGGCCGCGCTCGGGGCGCATCCTTACGACAGCTACGAGACGCCGGAAGCGTGCGGGAGCTGCCACACCGATTTCTACGAACAGTGGAGGCAGGCGATGATGTCCCAGTGCTACACGCATCACTGGGACGAGATCGAGTACTTCCGTCTCGCCGTGCCGCACGCCGAGAAGGACGAGAAGGTCGCCGAGGTCAAGGCGGGGTGCAACGGCTGCCACGCGCCGCTCTCGTTCGTCGCCGGAGACGTCCCTCCTCCGCGCCCCGAGAGAAACTCGCGCGCCAACGAATCGGTCTCCTGCGATTTCTGCCACACGATTTCGGGATTCGAGGGAGAGATTCCTTACAACTTCAACTGGATCACGAGTCCGGGACCCAAGAAGTTCGGACCGAAGCCGGGCCTCGAATCGCCGTACCACGGAACCGAAGAGAACGCGTTCATGCGCTCGGCGGAGTTCTGCGGAACCTGCCACAACGAGATGAGCCCCTACGGCGCGTGGGTCAAGGCGACCCAGATCGAGTGGAAGGAAGGGCCGTACTCCGAGGAAGGCGTTCTTTGCCGGCACTGCCACATGCCGGCCGCCCGCGGCAAGAGCGCCGTGATGGCCGAGGAGGGGACGGTCGCGCAGCACCTCTTCCACGGGGCGCACGATCCGGGAAAGCTCGCGGGCGCTGTCGAGATCCGGATGCATCCCGAAACGCGCGAGGTCGACGTGCGCGACGCGGTCGTTCTCAAGGTGCAGCTCTTCAACGCGAAGGCCGGGCACAAGATCCCGACCGGATCGGTCGAGGACCGGATCGTTTGGCTCCATGTCGAGGCGATCGATTCGAAGGGCAAGGTCTACCACCTTCCGGTCGATCCGAAGAGCTTCGCCGGAGAGGAGTACACGATCGCTTCGGAGGTTCTCGCCTATCAAGACATGGGGATCGCGCTTGACATCCCGAATTTCAAGGGGGTCCCCCGAGACGGAATCCCCGTGGGCGACCGCATCTTTCGAATGCCGTACTTCGATCCTAAGGGCCGTATGACCATCCAGCAGTGGAACACCAAGTCGTTCGGCGTCGATTATCGGATCGGGCCGCGCGAAACGAAGATCGAAACCTTCACATGGGAACCGCCCGAAGAGGTCGCGGTCGGTAAGGTGACCTTCCGCGCGGTCCTGAACTACCAGAAGCTCGTCGGGCCGGTCGCCGAGTTCCTCGGCGTTCCGCCCGAAGAGAGCGAGATCGTCCTCATCAACCAAGCGTCGACCTGGGTCGAGCTCTACGACTGACCCGGTCGAAGGGAGATCCTCATGAACACGCCGGCGCGCATCGCGCATATCCCGCTTCTCTTCTTCGCCGCCCTTCTCGTCTTTCCCGATCCCGCCGCGGCGATCCCCGCCTTCGCGCGCCGCTACAAGACCTCGTGCAGCACATGCCACGCGCCGGCCCCGCGGCTTAACGACTACGGCGAGGAGTTCGCCGGAAACGGCTTCGTGATTCCGGAGGAAGAGAAGACCCGCGACTACGTCTCGGAAGGGGACGAGTTGCTTTGGCTGAACCGCGACTTTCCGCTCGCCGTCCGCTTCGATGCGTACGCGCTCTTCGACGAGGACCAACCGACCGAGAACGACCTCCAGATACCTTGGG